>Ga0265760_10000032_pt1 | contig 49109 bp, 39 predicted proteins | sample NZIome_2_FD_200831 | JGI IMG/M metagenome (GOLD analysis project Ga0265760, IMG submission 200831) | Metatranscriptome of rhizosphere microbial communities from Maridalen valley, Oslo, Norway - NZI1 (Metagenome Metatranscriptome) | ecosystem: Host-associated > Plants > Roots > Rhizosphere >...
GGGGAAACCTTCTGGCTCGTCCGCTATCGCGGTTCGGTTTTCTTTTTCCTTATCGTGTTCTCGCTGGCAGGGATTTATGCGGCGGAGCAGGTTCCCATCTCAGTCTTCCCCGAGACAAATTTTCCGCGCGTGGTGATCGGCATCGACAACGGCGTGATGCCGGTCGAGCAGATGCAGGTGACGATTACCAAACCGATCGAAGATGCGGTCAATTCGGTTCCCGACCTGGTTACGGTTCGCTCCACAACCAGCCGCGGGTCGGCGGAAGTGAGCCTGTTCTTCGACTGGAGCGTCGATATGTTCCGCACGCTTCAGCTGGTGGACGCAGCCATCAGCAAGGCGCGGCAGACCCTTCCAGCCACTGCCATCATCACGACGAATCGTCTTACGTTCGCGACTTTTCCCATTCTTGGTTACAGTCTTACGTCCGACCGGCTCTCACAAACCCAGCTCTGGGAGTTGGCCACATATGAGCTCAAGCCGCCGCTGAACCGGGTCGCGGGAGTCAGCACCATCACGGTGCAGGGCGGCAAGATTCCAGAGTTTCACATCGTGCCGAACATGGCGCGGATGCAGACCGCCGGCGTGACGATTCTCGACCTAGTCAATGCTGTACAGTCATCGAACATCATTGACTCGCCGGGACTCTACGAAGCCAATCATCAGTTGATCCTTGGCCTTGTCGGAGCGCAAGCGCATGACGCCGATCAACTGGGCCGGCTGGTGGTGAAAACGACGGCGGCCGGAGTTGCGGTGCGTGTGGCGGACGTGGCGACGGTCCAGAACGGCGTGTTGCCTGTCTATACTGCTGTCACCGCGAATGACAGTGCGGCTGTTCTCCTAAACGTCGCGCGTCAACCTTCCAGCAATACAGTGGCGGTGGCCGACGGAATCGCGGAAAAAGTTCAGCAACTCCGCAAGACGCTGCCGGCGGGCGTGCGTCTCGAACCCTACTACGATCAGTCGGAATTGGTGCGGGACAGTATTCGGAGCGTCCGCGATGCCATCCTCATCGGACTTCTGCTGGCATGCGTCATCCTGTTTCTTTTCCTGAGCGATTGGACGTCATCGCTGGTCGCGGGCTTGGTGATTCCTGTCACCGTGGCGATCACCATCCTGTTTCTGTGGGCGATCGGACAAAGCTTCAACCTGATGACGCTTGGCGGACTGGCGGCGGCGATGGGATTGGTGATCGACGATGCGATCGTGGTGGTGGAGAATATCGTCTCGCATCGCGACCGGGGCGAGTCACGCGCTCGCGCTGCCCGTCTTGCCTTGCGCGAGATCGCCGTGCCTCTGGTGGGATCGACCGTCACACCCGTCGTTGTCTTTCTGCCTCTGGTCTCGGTCACAGGGGTGACCGGAAGTTTCTTCCGCGCCCTCGCGATCACGATGACGGCGGCGCTTCTTACATCGCTGCTTCTGGCCGTCACCTGGACTCCCGCGCTCAGCCTCGTGTTTCTGAGGGAGCGTCGCGGAGAGACGGATGACGAGACAGATGACGTCACGGACGAGCATCGCGATGAGCACGGACGCGTCATGCGCATGGTGCTGCGGTGGCATGAGCGTGGCCTAGGTTGGGCGCTGAGCCGCCCGTTCATGTTGTTGGGCCTGTGCGCAGCTCTCGCCATCGGCAGCTTACTTTGCTATCGCGGGCTCGGGTCCGATCTTCTGCCCGAGATGGATGAAGGCGGATTCGTTCTCGACTACATCATGCCCGCGGGCAGCTCACTGTCGGAGACCAATCGAGTGCTTGAGCACGTCAATCGAATTCTTCGCAGCATGCCGGAGGTTGAAAGCACTTCTCGGCGCACCGGCCTGCAGATGGGGTTCGCCGCCGTCACCGAGGCCAACACCGGCGATGTTACGGTGAAGTTGAAAAGCAAGCGCGACCGCGGCATCGACGAAGTCATCGCGGACGTGCGCGCCGAAATCAAGAAGACCGAACCGGAGCTTGACGTGGAGTTCACGCAGGTTCTGCAGGACATGATCGGCGATTTATCGAACGCGCCGGAGCCCATTCAGATTAAGGTGTTCGCGAGTGATCCGGCTCTGCTGGCGGACCTGGGTCCGCGGATTGGCGATGCGCTCGGCAAAATCGGCGGCGTCGTGGACATCCAGAACGGAATCGAGAATACGATCAGCGGCCCCGCGACAAACTTTCAGATCAATCCCATCGTTGCGGGGCGCATGGGCTTCACGCCAGTCGAGATTGCCGAAGACGCGACCTCCATACTGGACGGCGTGACCACGACCGATCCGCTGATTGCGAATGGACGGCCTTACACGGTTCGCGTCCGCTTGGGGGACGAGACACGGCAATCGCTAGATAGCATCCAGAACACGGTATTCAATAGTTTGACCGGCAAACTGGCAACGCTGGGATCGTTGGCGCAGGTGACGCAGTTGCCTCCGCAAAACGAAATCAGACGCGAGAACCTGCAACAGCTCATCATCGTGACCGCCAGGCTGGAAGGTTCCGATCTTGGAACCGCGATCGCGAAGGTGCAACGCACCATCACGGCGATGCACCTGCCGCCCACGGTGAGAATCGAGTACGGCGGAACTTATCAGGAACAACAGCAATCCTTTCACGAACTGTTGCGAGTGCTCGTTCTGTCTCTGGCGCTGGTGTTCGGAGTGCTGATGGTTGAGTTCCGCAACTTTTCTGCGCCGATCGCGATCCTCGCGTCGTCGGTGCTTTCCATCGCAGGTGTGGTCTTCGCATTGCTCGTCACGGGCACGACCTTCAACGTCGCATCTTTTATGGGACTGATCATGGTGATCGGCATCGTGGCGAAGAACGGCATCCTGCTGTTGGATGCAGATGAGCGCTACCGCGGTGAAGGCGTGTCCGCGCGCGATGCCATGATTCATGCCGCGCAACGCCGTCTGCGGCCTATTCTCATGACGGCGGCGGCGGCGATCTGTGGAATGCTGCCGCTCGCGTTTGCGCTGGGCTCCGGATCGCAGATGCTGCAACCGCTGGCCATCGCCGTGATCGGCGGCCTGGTGATTTCGATGGTGTTGAGCCTGATTGTCACGCCGGTGGTTTACCACTTGCTGACTCGAGGCGAACGCCAGACCGCATAAGCCAGCCAGCATAAGAAAAGGCCTGCGCTTGCAAGTCGCAGGCCTGGTTCGTTCATGGTTTCGAAGGATCTCCCCTTCGCTACGGCTGAACAACAATGATCTCGAAGCTGTCTGGCACCACGGACCGGCGGGGATGTGGCATGGCTTCGGTTGGCGCCGGCGGTGGCCCGAACTGCGCCGTTACCAGATAGACGCGGCCGGTGGAGGCATCGAACGCCATCGTACGCGCACCTTTTTCTGTTTTCACATTCTGGAGCGCGGGAAAACCCGGCTTCCCGGAATCCACAACGGTGAGAGTGCCATCGCCCCCATTGGAGGAGAATGCCAATCCATGCTTGGGATCAAAACCAGCGGCATCGGGTCCGTCGCCAATCGCAGCCAGACCCAGAACCTTGCCAGAGTCATAATCGACGACCACCATCTTTCCCCCGTCGCAGACCGAGAAGAGACGATGCTTCTCGCGGTCAATGGACATCCCGGAAGGCGATTCGCAGCCCGGCAGCGGCCATGTGGCAATGAGTTTTCGATTGGCTGCATCGAGCTTCACGATTTCATTCTTATCCTCGATGTTCGCAAACACCGATCCCTGCCCATCGGCTTGTGGAAACTCCGGCTTGCCGGGCAGCGGTACCGTAGCGACGACCGTGTTGGAAGCGGAGTCCAGCACCGAGATATTGCTGCTGCGCCCGTTGAAAGCCCACACAGTTTTCGTCACCGGCTCAAATGTGATGCCGTCGGGATTCGTGCCAGCCGGCACGGTTGCCAGGACGGAGAAATCGGCGCGATTGAAGACGACGATGGCGTTTCCCGCGCCGTCGCTGATGTAGCCGGTCTTTCCATCGGTGTTCAGCGCGACGCCGTGCGTGCTCTTCAGGCCGGTGATGGCGCCAACTGGCTTGCCGGTGGTCGTATCCACAACTTCGACTCGTGAGTTGTGCGTGATGTAAAGACGATGCGCGGCATCGTCGCTCAGCAGATAGTCCCAGCCTCCCTGCCCGCCAACCTTCCAGTGTTCGGTAACGTGATAATTCTGCGCAGCGCATAGCGTAGCCAGGGAAACGACGGCCGCCGCGACTATTCCTCGATAAAGGCGCATTGTGAACTCCTAGTGGAGAGGACTCGGCATTGCTGCCGGCCTTGCAAGTATCGCTACTCCGCCTTAAGCGAAGCTGAAAGTGCGGAAGATGCCACGACCTTCACCGGGAGCGCCACGGTTACCACAGCGCCACCCAAAGCGTCGTTCGCGATTTCGATCGACCCTCCGGCACGCTCACAGATCGCCTTGCAGATCGAAAGTCCAAGGCCGGTGCCCCCGCTCTTTCGGCTGCGCGACGGATCACCCCGATAGAAGGGCTCGAAGACATGATCGCGATCTTCGTCGGAGATACCTTCTCCCTGGTCACGAACAGTCAGCCGGGCTGTGTCATCGTCGACGGTCACTGCCATGCGCACAGTGGCGCCGTCGGGGCTATGCTGCAGGGCGTTCAACAGAATGTTCGAGCACAACAAAAGGGCGTCGCGGCTATCGATCGGCAGCCTGACATCAGTATTAGGATTGATTTCGACCGCAACTTCGATGGATTTCAACTGAGCGAAAGGCTTGCTCTGATGCACAGCGTCCGCGATCACATCGCGAAGGGAACAAGCAAGAGAACAAGTCTGAGACGTCGCTGATGAATTGTAATTCTCGGCTGGCTGTTCGAGTCGCGCCAGGGTGAGCATCTTCTCCACGGTGGACTCGAGTCGGGTAATGTCTTCCAGACTCAGCGCCAACCCCTGGCCGTACTCGTCGAGAGTGCGCTTCCGCATGGAAAGCAGTTGCAGCGACGACTTCACGATGGCCACATCGGTCTTGAGTTCGTGCGCGGCATCGCTGGTGAATCGCTTCTGCTGCTCGAACGAACGCTGCAGACGCGCGAGCGCAGCTTCGAGAGCTGCGGCCAGAGGCCGCAACTCTGAAGTCTTTTTCGCGCTCTCAGGCGCGTGGAATTGCCAGTCGCCCGGCCCGATGCGCTCCGCTTCATAAGCGAGTTCATGAACCGGTGACAGTCCCTTCCGTACCAGCCACGCCATAAGGGCTGCGGTAAGGCCCAGAAGGAAAGCGGTAGCAATGGCAAAGAAGCGAACCGCCTCCCGGACCTCATGCCAGACATGGCGTAAGGGGGTTCCATAAATGATGGCGATGCTGTGGCGAACTCCGCCGTTCGCTTTACCTGGATCAACGATCCGAGTGCCATTCAGAACGATGAAGCGGTAATCGCGGCCGCTAACGCGTATGTTGCGAAAGAGCGGCGCGCCGGATGCGGTTGCCTCCAGATGTGGCGGCTCTCCGGCGGAACCGAGCACTTTACCGCCCTCGTCCTCAACCCGAAAGACTGCATCTTTGGCAAGCCGCACTCCGCGCATGTCGAGCATGACGTTGTCGCCTTCGTCTTCTGTGTCCTGAACAGCGCCCATCAGCGACTCGGCAGTCGCAACGAGAGAGGTATCGAAAATTTCGAGCTGCACGCTCCACTCGTGAACTGTGATGGCGGTAATCAGGGCGGCTGCCGACAGGAGTTCAAGAATTAGGACGGTGACCACGAGGCGTCGCGTGATGGAGACGGAGGCGGAGCTTTTCATTGCGAGCCGGCCTCCTCGCGGAGACGGTATCCGCGATGCCGCAGAGTCTCGATCAACGGTTCCGTGCCCGCGACGTTCAGTTTTCTTCGCAAATTCGAGATATGAGCTTCGATCACGTTGGAATGATGTTCCCAATCGAAATCGTACAAGTGCTCCAGCAATTCCTGCTGTGAAACCACGGCGCGGGGTCGATGAATAAGGTATTCAAGAATTCGGTATTCCGTCGGCGAGAGATCGAGAACTTGACCTCGCCGGCGGACGGTTTGCTGCACGGTATTCAATTCCAGATCCGAAACCGCCAGCACCGGCGTAGAGACGCCCTTAGCGCGGCGGATGAGAGCTTTGATTCGGGCGAGAAGTTCGCCCAGGTCAAATGGTTTGCTGAGATAGTCGTCGGCCCCAGCATTCAGCAGATTGACGATCGATTCCTTGCTTTCCTGTGCCGTGAGAATGAGGACCGGGGTGTGAAGTTTCCTTCGTCGCAGGTCCTGTAGCACACGCTGACCGCTCTTGCCGGGAAGCATCAGGTCGAGGACGATCGCATCGTAGACGCCCTGTTCGGCGAGGAGCGAACCGGCTTCTCCGTCGGCGGCATGATCCACTGCCAGCCCGGTCTCGCGCAGGGCAGCAACAATATTCTCGGCAAGCCGCTGCTCGTCTTCGACCAGGAGTACGCGCATGACATGACAACCTGAGAATATTGTCTCAAAGCTTGCTTAAATGTGGCTGAACTTGGAAAGGTGGTGACTAACGGTATCGGGAAGCTGGGGTTTTTATGGTTCCATCACTGCAAATCCATGGGATAGTGTGTCGCAATGGGGAAGGTGTCAGTGGGTCTTCAGAGCGAAAAGCATTTTCGTACAATAAACCTACAATGGATCGGGCATTGGGGCTTTTTTTGCCCTTCTAGCACCTCCTGGAATCAATAAGTTACGCGTTATCAATAATGATTAGGTCGACTCCCGCCGTCTCCACCAATATTTCCTTTATTACTTTATTATCAATTGTTTACTGGTACATTATAATTTCGTACAATAACATTCTGCGGAGCTGGGTTCTCCGCTGTGCTTCTCTCACGGTTTTCCTTCTCGCCGATCACGCACCGATAGTTCCGGATGGGCCCGAAGTGATCCGCCTGCGGCCCGCGAGTTTCTCGAAGTGGCTTGGCACTAGCCTCCAATCCCGCTCGGCTCCCAGGCGAAAAGGCGACGAGCGTCACACATCTCTTGCAGAACCTGCACCTGCGGTTGCGAAATGCTGAGCTACCTCCGAGCGCTGGTTCTTCGTTTTGGCCGGCGCGAAGTCGAGCACCACGCGTGACGGCACATCGCCGTGCTCAAGGCGCTCGAAGATTTGGTTGATCGAAGACAGGGGCTGCAGCTCGATATCGGCTTTGACCTTGCCCCCGATAGCGAAGGAGAGGGCTTCGGCCATGTCCTGGCGCGTGCCGACGAATGAGCCGCGGAGGGTTATACAGTTCGCTACAACATCGAAAAGCGGAACTGGGAATTCGCCTGGCGGTAGTCCGACCAATACGCAAGTGCCACGCTTGCGGGTCATGGCAACGCCCTGCTTGAATGCAATGAGCGAAGGCGCCGTAATCAGAACGCCGTGAGCTCCGCCGCCGGTCGCCTTCTTAACCGCGGCTGCCGGGTCTCCAGTCTTGGCATTGATCACGAAATCGGCGCCAAGGCGCGTGGCATGGGCCAGCTTGCCGTCGTCAATATCGATTGCACAGATGAGTAGCCCCATGGCCTTCGCATACTGAATGGCTAGGTGGCCAAGTCCACCAGCGCCAGAGATAGCTACCCATTCGCCGGGCCGTGCCTCGGTCTCCTTGATGCCTTTGTAAGTCGTGATTCCGGCGCAAATTAGCGGCGCGGCTTCCGCAGCCGTAAGACTGGCAGGAATATGGGCAACATAATTCGGATCGGCGAGGAGGTATTCGGCGAAACCGCCGTTCCTGGTGTAGCCGCCGAACTGTGCCTCAGCACACACCGTTTCCCAGCCAGTCAAGCAGTACTCGCAGTGACCACACGCCGAGTAGAGCCACGGCACCCCGACACGATCACCCTCCTTCACAATTGTCACGCCCGATCCAACGGAAGTGACCAAACCGATAGCCTCATGACCGGGAACGAACGGAAGTGTGGGCTTGACGGGCCAGTCACCGTGGGCCGCATGGAGATCGGTGTGGCATACTCCGCAGGCCTCGGTTTTCACCAAGATTTGGCCTGCTCCGGGAGTGGGAACGTCCCATTCCACGAGCTCCAACGGTTTCCCGAATTGTTCGACGACCGCAGCGTGCATCTTGGGTGACATGGATTGCTCCTCATTTTGTCTGTCAGGAAATTCGAGCTTAGCAACGGACCTCTCGTTCTTCTGAGCAAGAGTGCTCACTGTTCCTCCGCCTGTTGGGTGTACTTTCTGCAAGAGGAAAATATGGATCACAGTGAGTCAGTCCGGAAATTTGAACACTTGACGTTGAAACAAGCCGACCACGCACACGACGCGGCAACTGAACTTGAAGGCTTGGTCTTGCTTATGCCCAGTGAGAAATCTCGACCGCTCGCACAGCTTCAGGTGAAGGCCAGTCACAAACAAGCCAGAGAATTTCGCGAGCTAGCGCAACAAATCCTGTGGCAGTACAAAAATGCGGGGTTACCTGCGACGCGTCAATACGTGCTTCCCGGCAAGGGCTACGCCGATCTTGTGTTCGATAGCGACGCGGACCTGGCCACCGTCGAGAAGAACCTCTACGACGCCATCGTGGAGAAGCGCTCTCTCGCCGCCGCGCAACAATCCTCCGTCGGCCAGAAGGTCAGATAAAGAGCCCCGGTCGGCCATTTCTCACTGAGCGAGTAGTGGCGATGTTATGTCAATTGACGCTCGCGCCGCCCGTTGCCTATGCCTTGTCCAGAGTGGTCGTTTTTGACCATACGGCGATCGGAACACCGCGTAACGTAGGGTGCATCTCAATCGATCATGTCGCATCGTCGAAATGTTTGATCGCAAATTGGAGTAAGTGGAATGGCTACTCAACTATGCCAGAAATGCAAACAAGCCCATGCCGGTCACGTCTGCGATTACGACGAAAAAGGTGAATGCACCGAGACGATTGACGCCAATGAAGTTGCTCAACCCTCTGACGCACCATCGCAGAAACAAGCCGGCACACGTTCCGAAAATTAACCCCGAGGCCGGAAGTCCCCTGCAACCCGCCAGATTTGGGCTGCGCGGCAGATGATGATGGGATACGCAATCCCAATATGAGCATTTTAGAAGCCGAAAAGAGGCGAGAGCCAGACTCAGTCCCAACTGATGTTCTTCTCGTATTGAGTGGCCAGAAATCCTCGTTGCTCGAACGAACCCTGGCTTAGAAACCTGCACCTTTGGCTGCGAAATGCTGGTCTACCTCCGAACGCTAGTCTTTTGTGTTGGTTGGGGCAAAGTCGAAGAACACGCGTAACGGCACGTCGCCCTGTTCAGGGCGTTCAAAGATCTGCTTGATCGAAGATAGGGGCTGCCTGCGATTAGCCTCTTGGATAAAGCCAATGCGCTATGCCCAATCTCATGTGTACTAGCAACCATCAAGGTTCGAAGTCCGAATGGAGATCATCGAGCATTCACACCGGTCGGAAAATGTCGGGCTACGCGTCTGCTGATTTCCTTGGCGAGGTGGTTCCGTGAGTCACATGCATGAGAGTCTGGCTGAGCAAACACGGACTGCGGCGGAGAAGTCGGCGAAGGTTGGAGCGAAGTCTGGTTTGGACGCCTTGTTCATCCCTGACTCCGTGGCAGTAATCGGGGCAACCGAGCGGCCCGGTACTGTGGGCAGCACAGTTCTATCGAATCTCATTGAAAGCCGTTTTCGGTCGAAGGTGTATGCCGTTAATCCCAGCCATTCGGAGGTCCTCGGACTTAGGGCTTACAAAAGCGTTCGCGACATTCCCAAGCCAGTGGACCTAGCCATAGTGGTCACCCCGGCACTCACCGTTGCGCATATCATTGGCGAGTGCGTGGATGCAGGAGTAAAAGCGGCCGTCGTGATATCAGCGGGATTTCGAGAGCGAGGTTCGGAAGGCGCGGCGCTCGAGCAACAGATCCGACAACAATTGCAACGCGGCACAATGCGACTGATCGGTCCCAACTGCCTCGGCATCATGAATCCGGCAATTGGCCTGAATGCCACGTTCGCCAAAGGCGCGCCCAAGGCTGGCAATGTTGCGTTCCTCAGCCAGAGCGGTGCACTACTGACCGCTATCCTGGACTGGAGTCAACGCGAAGAGGTGGGATTCAGCGCGATCGTCTCGACTGGCTCAATGTTGGATGTGGGCTGGGGCGACTTGATCGATTATTTCGGCGATGATCCGCATACACATAGCATCCTGGTTTACATGGAGTCGGTGGGGGATGCACGCTCGTTTCTTTCCGCCGCCCGGGAAGTATCCCTCAGCAAACCCATTATCGTGATCAAGGCTGGCCGCTCCGAGGCCGCTTCTCGGGCCGCGGCATCACACACGGGTGCCCTCACAGGAAGCGACGAAGTTCTAGATGCGGCTTTTCGACGCTGCGGCGTGCTGCGAGTGCACAACATTGCGGACCTCTTCTATATGGCGGAAACCCTCAGCAAGCAGCCTCTACCCAGAGGACCGCGGCTCACGATCGTAACCAATGCCGGCGGACCCGCCGTTCTCGCGACTGACGCACTTGTTGCCAGTGGCGGTCAGCTGGCTACGCTCTCCGAAGAGAGCCTGCAGAGTTTGGATAAATTTCTCCCACGGCATTGGAGCCACAACAATCCAATTGATATTCTGGGCGACGCCGATTCCGAGCGCTATGCGAAAGCACTCGAAATCGCATCGAAAGATCCCAACAGCGACGGTCTGCTCGTGATCCTGGCGCCACAAGGAATGACCGACCCATTCGCAGTCGCTGAACGTCTGCAACCCTGTGCCCTAGCCTCTGGAAAGCCTCTGCTCGCGAGTTGGATGGGCGGGATGAGCGTTGCCTCAGGAGAGAAAGATCTTAATACCGCGGGCATTCCGACGTTTTCCTTTCCCGACACCGCTGCCCGCGCATTCACCTACATGTGGCGCTACAGCCATAACCTGCACGGTCTCTATGAAACTCCGACTCTTGTGGAATCTCTGGCGCCCGAGGGCGCCTCTCGGAGCCGCGCGGCAGCGGTCATCGATAAGGCCCGGAGCCGAGGGCGGGTGCTCCTCACAGAAGTCGAATCGAAACAAATCCTGTCGTATTACGGAATTCCCACGGTCGAAACCCGAACCGCCGAGAACGAAGACGAAGCCGTGCAGCATGCGTCGAAGATTGGGTATCCCGTCGTGCTGAAGGTTTTCTCCGAGACGATCACTCACAAGAGCGATGTCGGCGGCGTCAGGTTGAATTTGCAAGATGAGCAGTCGGTACGATCCGCTTTTCGCGGGATAAAGTCTTCCGTCATAGAAAAAGCCGGTCCTGACCAGTTCTCGGGCGTTACCGTCCAACCCATGGTGCGGTTCGAAGGCTACGAATTGATCCTCGGGAGCAGCATGGATCCCCAGTTTGGGCCGGTGATCCTGTTTGGTTCCGGCGGCCAATTGGTCGAGGTCTATCGAGACCATGCCGTAGCCCTTCCGCCGCTGAACAGTACGCTGGCCCAGAGATTGATGGAGCAAACGCACATTTTCAAGGCGCTGAAGGGCGTTCGCGGCCGTCCGCCGGTTGATTTGGTTGCTCTTGAAAATCTTTTGGTCCGTTTCAGCCAGTTGGTGGTGGAGCAGCCTTGGATCGCAGAAATTGACTTGAATCCCCTGCTCGCCTCAGCGGAAGGTTTGTTGGCTCTGGATGCGAGGGTGCTTTTAAACGAACCGAGTTTGCGTACGGATGAACTCCCAAAGCCGGCGATTCGTCCATATCCGTCGCAGTACGTTTCACAATTCACCATGAAGGAGGGAGCGGAGGTCACGCTTCGACCGATCCGCCCCGAAGACGAACCGTTGATGAGCAAATTCCATGAGACGCTTTCCGACGGTAGTGTCTATATGCGGTACTTTTCCTTGCTGAGCCTAAACTCACGCGTGGCGCACGAGCGTCTGGTTCGCATTTGTTTCGTGGACTATGATCGCGTGATGGCTCTGGTTGTGGACCACAAAGACGAGGTCACAGGCCAGCATCGGATCCTGGGGGTAGGCAGGCTGATCAAATTGCACACGAAGAATGAGGCCGAAATTGCCATCCTCGTGTCAGATGAGTGCCAGAAGCAAGGCCTGGGAATCGAATTGCTGCGCCGCACTGTCCAGATCGCGCGCGACGAGAAACTTGGTAGCGTCTCCGCGGAAGTATTGCGAGACAATCCTTCTGCCCAGAGGGTTTTCAAGAAAGTTGGGTTTCGTCTGCAGGCGCTGGCCGACTCCTCTTCCATTTCGGCCGTGCTTGACCTCTGAACTCTGTACGCTAGTCGCAGTCCACTGAGATATCGTTACCTTTTCTGTCTAAACTATCGCCTTGTGGACGTGGCTCCGACCGTTCAGGGCGTATGTTTTTGGCCCGGTCGAGGGCGTCCGCGACGCTCGCGCAAACATTCTGCGGTCCGAGATGGACGTGAAGTCCTGCTTCCCGCAGCCGCTTCGCGGGTTGCTCTCTGGCTCCGCAAAGAATGAGTTGTCGCCCGGATTCGTGGACTTGATCGGCGAATTTCTCCAGCGCCTGAAGGCCAGTGGAATCGATGGCCGTCATGTTCCTGAGCCTGAGGATAATGATGGGTGGAAGCTCGTGCAGACGAGAAACAATCGCGTCGAGTTTGTCTGTCGCGCCGAAGAGGAAAGGGCCATGGATTCTGAAGATGCCGACGTAGGAGGGGATTTCTTTGTGCTGCAAGATGTGAACGTGACCCTCCCGAATGTACTCCGCCGTCACCTCGGACACTGTGGTGGTTTGCGTAACTTTACGTATGTACACCAAAGCCGCCAGAATCATGCCCGCCTCCACGGCAACAGTCAGATCGGCAAAGACCGTAAGCAGGAAGGTCACCAGCCATGTCCCAATCTCGAACCGAGATAGTTTCAAAAGTTCAGGAATCTCAAGCCATTCGCCCATGTTGTAGGACACAACTAAGAGAATGGCCGCAAGAATCGATAGCGGAATAAATCGAGCAAGGGGAGCGGCAAAGACAACAATCGCCAAGAGAGTCAGCGAGTGAATCATCCCGGCCACCGGAGTTTTCGCACCGGAGCGGATATTGGTAGCCGTTCGGGCGATGGCTCCCGTAGCCGGGAGTCCGCCGAATAGAGGAGACAGAATGTTGGCGATCCCTTGGCCTACAAGTTCTACGTTTGGGTTGTGCCTATCTCCGCTCATGCGGTCGGAAACCACTGCGGACATCAGCGATTCAATTGCACCCAGCATGGCGACTGTGATCGCCGGTGAAATCAGCGGTCGTAGCAGGTCCAAACGAAAATGGGGAATCTTGAGGGTTGGGAACCCCGACGGAATACCACCGAATCGTGTGCCGATCGTAGCCACCGGAAGTTTGAAGATGACAACCACCGCCGTTCCCAGGAACAGAGCGATGATATAACCGGGGACTCTCTTCACGAAGACCATGAAGAGAATAATCACTGCGAGCCCGCTAGCCGCAAGGGATGTTTCCACCGGCGAAAATGATCGAAAGTTGTGCGCCAGGGTCAAAATGCGCGATGCGAAGTCACCTGGAACCTTATCGATCTTGAGACCAAAGAAATCCTTGATTTGAGTGCTGGCAATGATGACGGCGATGCCGTTCGTGAAACCCACGACTACAGGGCGCGGGATGAACTTGACGGCCGTGCCCAAACCGGTCGCTCCCAATATCAACAGGAGAACGCCAGCCATCATGGTGCACATGAACAACCCATCGACGCCGTATCTCGCAACAATTCCAAACACGACGACTACGAACGCGCCCGTGGGACCACCGATCTGCGTTGAGGATCCGCCTAAAGCAGAGATCGCGAAACCGGCGACTATAGCGCAATATATTCCCGCTTGCGGTGGAACGCCGGACGCGATCGCGAACGCCATGGCCAACGGAAGCGCCACGAGGCCAACGGTGATTCCTGCCACGAGATCTGATGCGAACAAACGTGGCGTGTAGGATCTCAGACATAAGACAGATTTCGGAAGCCAATTATCCATCTTGTATTTCCCTAAGCGAGCGGCAAGCCTTTAACGATCCATTTGGAGTGTACTGGCAGTCCTCCTGTCGACGGGCTTTATTTGATGGGAGTGGCCTGTTCTCCCGGATAAGCCTCTTGACGTGTCGGCGAACAAGGATCTCTAAGCAAACGTGACGAGGTCTACTGCACCGTCGCTCTGCCTGCGCCGGCTTCTCTCACGGGTTTTTTCTCGCGGATTTCCGTATGTATTTCGAGCCAGAGGTAGTGATAGGTAGTGTCCCAATTGTATCCGTCCATTCATTCTACCTCCTATGCAGCGAGTTCCCAACTCACGGCCGAGACGCCGGATTCAAGACCGAGTCGCGGAACAATTTCTTCCAGCAGCGCGTTTTGGCGTTCCGCGCTGACCAGCGTGGCGCGCACTTCCACCTTGCCGGTGGAATTCAAATCTTCGCTGTGCAGCGCATGCAAGGTGATCGGTAAATCGTGTAAAAGGTGCATAAGCAAGAGGCGCACCTTGGCTCCGTCATCGCCCCGGCAAACCAGACGAAGCACGTATTGCGTCTCAACCTCGGTCGTGCGCCTCGGTTGCCGGTCGATCTTTCTTGCGAGTGGCCGTAATAGAACGTTCGCTCCAAGAACTCCAACTGCTCCAATTAGACCTTCTCGAACAAAGCCGCCCGCAAAGCGATCCTACTGCCGCCGAGCACCAAAGCGTAGCGGCCGTGTTCAGTCCGCGAATGCTGAGTCCTTCTCGCATGATGACCCCCGCCCCCAGGAAGCCAATTCTCGAGACGACTTGGGCCGCAAACCTGTAAGGACGTGGGGTTCAGCGGCACCAGATGGGAGATGCTCACGAACATGGCCGCTCCGCCAGACACTAGCGCATTCGTTCGCAGACCGGCGATCCGCTGGTGCCATTGCCGCTCGGCACCAATGATTCCCCCCCAAAAGGAGGGCAGTCGCGAAGTATCCGACGAAGTAGTGCAAAACCCTGGCGATCTCCTCTCTAGAATTTGAATTTCAACGCTACCTGGCCGATGCGAGGCGACGCTGCTTTCAGTACATCCCCGAACGTTTGATCATTGATGTCTCCATCCACCGAGCCGTTGGGATAGAACTGAGCGTGGTTAAACGTGTTGAATATTTCGAAGCGGAATTCGAGCGTCTTGGTTTCTGTGATTTTGGTGAATTTGCGTACCGCCATGTCGAAGTTGTTAATTCCCGGTCCGTAGAAGAAGCGTCTCTTGGCATTCCCCTGAGTTCCCAAAGCATTCGGAGTAAAGAGAGACGTGTTGAAGTAGGGTTTTCCATTGCGGGGATTGTGATTGATGTCGAGATCGCCGGGAGTGTGGTTCGGCAAGTCAATACTGACGGAATTGACACCGTTGTTTTGGACGTTGACCAACGCATTATCGCCAAAACTCATGAACGTTACCGGCAACCCACTCGCAAAACGTGTAATTCCCGACAAAGCCCATCCTTCCGTCCAACCATTGGTTCGCCCGGACAGTTTCCCAATCGGAAGTTCGTAGTTATAGCTCACGACAAAGTTCTGCTTGATGTCGAACGCCGAAGGCGAGTACTCCATCCGGTAGTTGTAGGGATAAACCTGTTCTTGAATGCTGGAAGCCCAATCGAGGGACTTGCCGTAGGTATAGCTGGCCAGCAGTGTGAGCGGTCCGTTTGTGCGCTTCAGTGTGAGTTGCAGTGCGTTGTAGTTGGCATTCCCCATGTTCCTGTACCAGGCATCGCTGCCAATCGTGTTCGGAAAAGGTGCTCGCGTACCATTCACGACAGTTCCGTCGGCACGCGTGAACATGTCGTTCTCCAGAAATGGACCGCACGTGGGGGAACCCGGAGCTACATCTTGCGGCTGGCTTAGGCTCAGGCACAGAGAAGGGATTCCCGGATTCGCCCCAACTACGGCGAGCAAGTGATGGCTTTCGGATCCGATGTAGCTCGCGGTCGCCAGCATGTTCGATCCGATCTGACGGTCGACGCTGAAGTTCAACGACATGGTGTATGCGGTTTGGTTCTGGTACCAGACGCTTCCCGCGCCACTGATTGGCGTGTAACGCGACCAATTCACGTTTGGGTCGGGATTCGTCGGAGAGACGGTGTAAGGAGGAACGTCAACCGGGAACTGCTGGATGTACTGCGTTCCGGTAAGCGCTCCGATGAAGGGCGTCGACATAAGGGGAGGCTCGGGGCTCGTGTACGTAATCCCGTATGGTGGATTGCCGGTCGGATAGGCCACAGTCAGTCCTTCGGGCGAAGTGACAAATCGGCCGCCTCCCAAATGGACACTGGTTTTGCCAGGGCCTCCGGTCAGCTTACCCAAGAAACCATCAGACCAGTTCGGGGAATACGCGATGCCAAAACGAGGCGAAAAATTGTCTTTGGGCGAGGGCGCAATTGCCGCGGGAATTGCCCGGCCGTTCGGCAGGTGATCCCCAGGCACGAGGTAGCCGAGCGGAGCTCCGGGGAAGGTCTGCGACTCCACACCAGGGATGAGCGTTGTGGTCTGGTGATTCAACTCGGACCAGGGCGTCACATAATCCCAGCGCAATCCAAGGTTCAATGTCAGATTCGATTTGATTCGCCAGCTATCCTCGGCAAAAAGGCCTCCATCGGCCGCGCTCTCATGGAACGGCGGCGAAGACTGCTGGGAGTAGAAGTCTGGCAAGCCGAGCAGGAAATCAGCGTATCCGTTTCCAGTGGACTGGGTCCCGGAACCGAAGAACGAAAATGTTCCGTTGGCGACGAGATCTGGGTTTTGCAGCACTTTGTACCACATGTACTGCCCGCCAAACTTGAGCGTGTGCGTGCCAACCACTTTCGAGAAGTTGTCACCTACCTGATAGTTATTGTTGACCTGATCCAGAAAGAAGGGCTCAGTTCCAACGGTGAAGGTGTTGAAGTAAAGAGCTTCAACTCCGGCATACCGCGGAACCCCCGGTTGGATTCCCTGAGGGCCGCTTGAAATTCCCTGGTTGGCCAGGCTGACTCCGACTCCCCCTTTCGGCACGCCCAGGAGATTGCTCAGTCGCGTATAACTGATGTGCGCTTCGTTCACCATGGTCGAGCCAATTGTCTTGGTGTCACGTAACACGGCAACCTGGTCGGTTCCACTGGAGAGCGCGTCATAAGGCCCGTTTGGGCCAGGAACGGTCGCGCCTCCGAAACCTGCTGGGTACGGATCATCGAGCGTGTAGCCGTCGACGAAATAGTATGCGGAGACGTTCCCATATTTGCCGCTATTCAGATCGACGCGAGCCGAACCTTTATCATCATCGGTGCGCCTTTTCTCCGCGCCGGAAGAAAACGCGTTGCTTCCGACGTTGGGTGTCGGAATATACTGCAGCATCTTCGTCGCGGGCAGCCCCCACGCGGTTTGGGGAATGATGGCATTTGGAAACACACACTGTGTATTTGTGGTGCATCCTACGGTGTAGAAAGGTTCGCCTACGCTGACTGGATAACCGAGACGACTCTCGCTCGAGAGAGTTTGTGCGAGGAAGGCCCCGTTCACCTTTCCAGTCAGGGTACTGGCCGAATCTGAGAAATTTCCCGTGCGGTTTAGAAGCGAAGGCACGCTTACAATTCCGGTTTCAATTCCCTCCACTGTGCGCTGTCCCTGGTAATCGACAAAGAAGAACGCTTTGTCCTTTTTGATCGGACCACCCAACGTTCCGCCGTATTGGTTCTGCTGAAAGGTGGAACGTTCGGGAGAAAAGAAACCACGCGCATCCAAATCCGTATTCCGAAGGAATTCGAAAACAGATCCATGCACCTTATCTCCACCGGACTTTGTGACCACATTCACCAACCCGCCGCTGAAGCCTCCGTATTCAGCATCCGCATTGCTGCTGATAATGCGGAATTCCGCGATCGAGTCGAGGTTTGGAATAATGCCCGCCTGCTGGCCAATCGTCTCCTCGACGCTGGCTCCGTTCAGGAAAAACTCATTCGCCGACTCGCGCTGTCCGTTGATCGAGAATTGGCCGGTATTCTCGTTGCCAGCGACCGGGACCGTTCCGAATCCGCCACCCGACGTGCTGTTGGCAGCCCCGCTGGTCGTAATTGGTGACACCCCCGCTTGCGTCGCTAGTAGGTCTGTGTAGCTGCGACCGTTGAGAGGTACATCGACCACCTGCTGAGAGGCGATGGTCTCGCCGATTTCCGTGTCGGACATCTGGACCGTTACGACGCTGTCGCTCACTTCTACCGACTGCTTATTTTGTTCGATCTTCATTGCCGCATCGATGTGCATTGCCGTGCTCACGTCGATTTGGATGTCGATCCTCTTGTAGGCTTGAAATCCGGAAGCGGTGATCTCAAGCTCATACTTTCCTACTGAAACTACTGGAAACGAGTACTGTCCCTGATCGTTCGTTACCGCGGTTTGTTTGGTTCCGCTGCTCGTGTTCGTGAGCGTGAGAGTGGCGCCGGAAACGAAAGCACCACTGGGATCGGTGACAACCCCTGAGATCCTGCCGCCGATGTCGGCCCAGGCGGCATTGAGCAATATGAGTACTGCAATCGCGATCAGAGCAAACGAGAGCGCGACTCCGGGTGGAGTTGCGTGCCGTTGCCGTGATGTGGCAAGTCGTCTCGAGACATTGAGCTTTCGATCACGACACGCTTCCGTCTTGTTTGCAAGCCGGCTCGCGCGAGGTTCTGACGGCTGGCGAACATACTGCAATCCGGAAGTTCGCGTTTCCGGATCAATCCAGATGCACGCAAGTGGGCGGCGCGGATTTCCGGTCTTGATCCAGACGCAGTACAGGCCTAGATGGGGAAAGTTAGAAATGAATTTGGTCGTCATGATTTCCTCCCGCTTGAGACACGTATCCTGTCGGCGTGACCGGACTAATTCCCGGCGCCGTGGGCGGTGTCATCAAGGATTTGGTTAGGAGGAGTGAGTCTGGCCGTTTACTCTCGGCAGCAAATTCGCTCGCTCGTGTTCACAGGTGGAATGCTGTGAAGAGCGACCCAGAATCAACCCACAACAGAATAGGTGTGGCTTCCAAAACGCATATCACAGCACGGTAAGGCCCTCGGACATCCCGGAGGCTCTTGTGCAGATTCGTTGTTCATATTCCTCATTTCTTTTTTCGGACAGTTCCTTTGCGTCCTTAAAATCATAAATATCATACCCCCCTATAGTATTGTCAAATAAAAAAGTCGTAAGGAAAAGGGTCTGTCTCTTGCAGGCGCAAAAACATCGAACTTTCGAGGCCAGACCGGGCCGTCTTATGGTGGCCTTGACAAGGAAGTGGGCGCGTGACTGCCGATGTTTGGCTGGGGCTGACACAACGAAGCCGGTATGCAGGTCCTCCGCATGATCTTGTCTGGCAAGTTCGACAAATATCCTGACCTTCCAGTGATCAATGGTCATTGGGGAGAGATGGTCCCCTTTTATCTTCAGCGGATGGATGACACGATTCCACAAGAGGCGACCAGGTTATCTCGCAGTATCACGGAGACGTACAAGGCTCATGTGTATGTCACGCCAAGTGGCAGGTTGAACCTGCCGCACTTCGACTTTATTCACAAGGTGCTTGGAGCGGATCCAATTCTGTACTCGGTTGACTATCCGTATCTCACACCAACGGGAACTCGTGATTTTCTAGAAAGTCTTCCGCTCAGCCAGAGAGATAAGGAAAAGATCGCCCATGGTAATGCCGAGGCATGGTTAGGCGGACGTTGCCCTTTATTCATCGGCGGACGCGAATTGAAGTAATGTTTATGCGCGTTATTCGACCATCGACGTTCAGTTGTTCTTCTTGACCAAGTGATGGTCGAGCGTCTACCCTCGTCATTGAGGGTAGACTGTCTTCCGTGGCAAATCTGAAACAGCAGCGTGTTGGTCTTCTTCAAGGCACTCTCGACAAGCTCATCTTGAGGACGCTTCTTAGTGGACATGCTCACGGCCATCCGATCGGCAAGCACATTCAGCGGACCACAAACGATTCTCTGCAGATGCAGCACGGTTCGCTCTATCCCGCGTCGCATCGTCTGCAGAAGCGGGGATGGGTTGTCTCCAAACGGGAGACGGCTCCGGATCGCAATCGGGAATTCAAGTATTACCGACTAACGGATAAGGGCAGAAAACAACTTGTGGTTGAAGAATCGCAACGGAAGCAGACGGCGGTAGCCGTTGCCCGGACAATGTGGCCCGCGGCTGAGGAGAGCTGAGATGAGATGGTGGCAGATCAGGAAACGCGATGCCGACGTTGAGCGGGAACTGCAGTCGGACCTCGAACTGGAAGAAGAAGAGCAGCGGGAACACGGCGTCTCTCCGGAAGAGGCCCGCTATGCCGCCCTACGTTCTTTCGGTAATCCCGGTCTTATCGGCGAGCAAACTCGCGGTGTCTGGAGTTGGAGCGGGCTGGAGAGTCTTCTTCGCGATCTAAGGATCAGCATTCGCAAACTGTTCCGCTGGCCTGGGTTTTCAGTTCTTGCCGTCCTGGTGATGGCATTGTGCATCGGGGCAGCAACGTCGTTGTTCACAGTGATGCGCTCAGTCTTGCTCAGGCCGCTTCCCTTCCGCGATCCGGATCGGCTGGTGATGATCTATGAGCATTCCCGCGACGCCGGGAATAATGCTCAATGGTTCAACAACACGCCGGTTGCCCCTGCCGACTACTACGACTGGCGGGCGCAGACCCGCGGTTTTGAGGACATGGCGGCCTGGTACTTCTGGCCACCGAACCTGACAGGAGAGCACGGGGAATTGCCGGAAATGGTGCAGGCGGGCGGTGGGAGCTGGAACTTGTTTCCTCTGCTTGGAGTGAACGCGGCCATCGGGCGCACATTTACAGAGAGCGAAGATCGTCCGGGCGAGAACGTGGTGCTGCTTACATGGAGTCTCTTCCAGCGGCGGTTCGGCGGCGATTCGTTGATTGTCGGCAGGCAAATCCACCTCAACGGGAAGCCCTACACTGTGCTCGGCGTGCTGCCCAAGTGGTTCATCTATCCGGATGCCGAGGTTCAGCTATGGACTCCATACGCCGGGATCGGCGCGGATGTCATCTCGCATCATGAATATCACTTCAGCCGCGTGGTGGCGCGATTGCGGCCGGATGTCAGCCTGGCCAGCGCCCTCAGCCAGGTCGAGGCGGTGCAGTACCAACTGCATATGCAGAATCTGCACGCGCCGGTCGCCGGAGCCGTGGCTTCAAGAACCCTGATCGAAGATCTCGCACAGGATGTGAAAAAGCCGTTAATCATCCTGCTGTGCGCCGTCGGCTGCATGCTGCTGATTGGATGTCTCAACGTAGCAAACTTGATGGTGGCGCGGTCTACGGCAAGACAGAAGGAGATTGCGATCTGCAGTGCCCTGGGAGCGAAGCGGATCACACTGATTCGCATACAGCTCATCGAGAGCCTGCTGATCTCGATTGCCGGTGGCATCACGGGAGTGGTGTTATCGCTTGCGGCCACGAAATGGCTGGTCGGCACATGGAAGGATCTCCCCCCCGTGCAGAACGTCCACCCCGACGGGGTGGTGCTGGCGGTCGCGTGTGCGCTCATCTTTGGAGCGGCGCTGCTGGCAGGTCTTCTGCCCGCAATCTCATCGACAAGCAAGAGGGCGATGGCGGAGACTTCCTCGCGCACTTCCTCCCTCACCGCGGCCGGAAGCCAGGCGCGCACCGCGTTGCGCAAGACCCTGCTTACGGTAGAGATTGCGACGACAGTGGTCCTGTTAATCGCTGCTGGTCTCTTGCTCAAGAGCTTTTGGCGGCTGCGCACCACCGACGTGGGCTGTGTGACGGACAACGTGCTCACGATGCGCTACAGTCTGCCCGGGAAGAAATACGATAGTTCCGCGAAGGTGAACGCATTCAACGAAACCCTGCTGGAGCGGGTCCGTGCCATGCCGGGAGTACGGGCCGCGGCCCTCGGGTCGACGGTGCCTGGGGCGGGATACGGGGGCGATGACCTCTTCACCATCCCCGAGCATCCTCGGATCGCGGCAGGCGCACCGCAGCCCGAAGCGTTGTTTCGGACCGCCGATCCCGGATACTTCAGTGCGCTGCAGATTCCACTCTTGAGCGGACGCTTTTTTACCAGCGCCGATCGCAACGGCCGGCCGAAGACCGTGATCATCAGCGACCAGCTGATGCGGCAATACTTCCCCGGAGAAAATCCGCTTGGCAGGCATCTTCACTCGACGCGCGGCAATGCCGATTACGAAATCGTCGGGGTCGTGGGCGACACGCGCTATCAGGTGGGTCTGCCGGATAAGGTTACTCTGTACTTCCCAGTTTTTAGCGGCGAGAACACTGCGGGTATGGCCTTGGCGGTGCGGACCGCTGGCGACCCGCTGAGTATTTCAATTCCAGTCCAGAAGCTGGTCGCGGAGCTCGACCCGCAGCTTCCCCTCTCCCATGTGCTTACGATGCAGCAGATCATTGAACAATCATTGGGCAATGCCAGCCTGAGCGCCAGCTTAGTGCTCGGCTTCGCCGTGATGTCGCTGATGCTGGCGTCCGTCGGGTTGTACGGAGTCCTTTCTTATCTCACGATACAGCGCAGGGGAGAGATCGGCGTTCGCATGGCTCTCGGTGCACAACGCGGGGAGGTTGTCCGCCTGATGCTGGTCGACGGCCTGCGTCCAGCGTTCTACGGGCTCGTGCTTGGCCTTGCCGCCAGTGTCGGAGCGGTACGACTCCTCCAGTCTATGCTCTACGGAACCAAGCCGGTCGATCCGGTGATCTTCGCATCTGTAGCCGCAACGCTATTGGCAGTGGCAGGCCTGGCCTGCCTCGTTCCGGCATGGCGGGCGTCACGCATCGATCCCATGCAGGCATTGCGAACCGAGTGAGGCAGCATTCGCGAACTCTGCACTCCTTGAATCCAGGTTGAAGCCTAATCGCCGCCCACTCGCCTCTTATTCCTCCCGGAAGTTCCCGCGGCTGAGCATTCGCGGCTTTGCCGGTTGAGGTCGTGTTTCTGGTATCCAGCGCGTGGCCGCCACTCGATGTTCTTACATCATCGGTTCCGTCGTTACCCGGTAGTCTTTACACTCCTGACTTCCCTTCAGACCTTAAGGATCTCCTGTGCTGTGCTTTGCGAGTTTGGTACAGATCGTGCTTGGGATACGGAGGCGCTGCTCCGCGAATGACGCAAAGGCAAGTTTCTTCCTGCGCTTGCCCAGCGAAAAATCGGAGGAGACTCATGCCGAGAAGACGCCTAGTCCTATGTGTCGATGATGAATGGAATGGCCTTGAAGGTCGCAAGATGCTGTTGGAAGAAGCTAGGTGCCGGGTTCTGGTTGCGACCAGTGGCGTAGACGCTTTGCAGCTGTTTGCCTCTCATCCCGTAGATTTGGTGCTCCTCGACTACCACATGCCTGGCATGAATGGGGATGTCGTCGCAGGGCACATGAAAGCTTGCCAGCCTGACGTTCCAATCGCTCTGCTGTCCGCGGATGAGGGGCTTCCAGAGAGCGCCTTGAAATGGGTAGATGCGTTTGTGTCTAAGAGCGAGTCGCCCGCGAACCTGGTACAGATCGTCGAGCACTTGCTCGATCTGCGTTTTCTACTTACCCCGCTCGATGGGTTGACTGCCGGACGAGGAAGACGCGTGGCATAAGACATAAGAGAGCGAGGCAGGACTGGTGGCGAGTGGCCAACAGCACTCGAGGGCTCCACCGTTGACGCGTTGACAAGTAAATTTCAGCCTCGAAGGTGTCCGGTGTTTGCTAAATCGGCGCGCGAGGACTTTTTCTGGAGGTTAGCATGAAAAAAGCACTCCGAAGTTTGGATCCATTTCTATGGGTTGTGCTCTTGGTTTGTGCCTTGCTTCTACCCGCTTCGATGTACGCTGGAAACGATGTGATGGGAGAGATCCAATTTGAAGGAAAATCCCATGTCGAAAAGACTTCTGGAGTCTGGGTGGACGGAGAGTACGTAGGCTATCTGAAAGAACTCAAGGGATCGAAGAAGGTTCTGCTTCTACCTGGCGAACACGTAATTAGCGTGCGTCAGGATGGCTACCAAGACTTCACAGAACGAATTCTTGTCCAGCCCGGACAGAAGGAGCTCGTTCGCGTGGCCATGGAGAAGGCTGCTACGGGTCCGCTTCCTGATGCGCCAGCCACGGTGAAGATCGCGGTCAATCCTTCGAGAGCCGCGGTTTTCTTGGACGGCCTTTTCGTGGGACACGTCGGGGAGTTTGAGGGCCTGGGTCGAGGGATGCTAGTGGCGCCGGGAACACATCAGATCAGAATAGCCCTTCCCGGCTACCAAACTTTTGAAACGGACATCACTCCGCTCGCTAATCAGAATGTTGAAATCAAGACTGACTTGGTCAAAAATGGCGCTCCTCTGGCGGGGCCTCTGGTCAAGACGGACGCCACTGCCGCCACACCACCACCATCTGTCGTTCGCGAGACAGCTGTGCTTCCACAGCGCTGAAAAAGGCAGACGGAGGCAGATCAATCGGCGATGTTCTAGGGGATCGAGTGGAAACTGCCGCCGCCGGCGGAAGGGCGCACTTGCAAAACTTGGCCTCTTCCGCCGAACGGGCAACACTTTCTTCAAAACAACTGCTATGGCGACTTGTGCTTCGGCGTTTTCGCGTTAAGCGTCGAGATAAGCCGCTCCGATGCGAGAGGAACATGCGTCTCGTGAGCAATTACAATATCTTTGGCTGAGACTTTCTCTCCGTAGATTCTCTTGTTCGCGTCGTTGTCCGGTCGAATGGTCGATCCCTCGAGCGAAATGCCTGCAAATAGGCCGCGCGCGCGTGAATAGCTCAATATTTCGGCACGCATCGAGACATCGGTTTCTGCTGACGCATCACGACCGACTGGTCCTGCTGCTACCGATGCGTCTGCTCCGAGCTTCACCTTGCTGCTCAAGATTCCATTTGCACCGCGGTCATTCATGACGAGAAGGACGAAGTCAGTCGCTTGCCCGCCGATCTGAAAGCCCACGCTACCACCCTCAAGGGCCATCATTGAGGGCGCGCCCCATGGGCCGTTGAAATATTCGCCCGTTCGGCAGGTCATCGCACCGCGGCCGTAACTACCACCGACCACAAACGCGGCCTTGAGGACCGAGGGAAAAACAACTACACAGTCGGCCTTATCGAGCAGATCTTGAGGAATGTCGTCTGGAATATTCAGAATCTCTGTCAGCACCGTGCTGGCATTCTTCAGACGATCCTCGTCCTTTTCTTTGTCGTCTGCCCAACCGAAGATCGCAAGCAACAATACGCTCATTGCGCACGCAAATATCCTCTTTGTCACAGGGCCTCCTAGAAATGGATAAAGTTGCCGGGGCGGCCGGCCGTAACCTACTGCATGGTTCGACCTAAGCTCCGGGCGCTATCGCCAAGCAGGAGTTCCTCCTCGTGCTCCGAATGGCAGCGCTTTGCACACGATCATGTTCCCCGATCCACAGGGAGCGAGCTATACGGTGAAAATGGTAAGTGGGCCAGAGTTTTCCTTTACGTCGTCTGCTGAGAGGTCCAGTCTGTACCCACCGTCTCATCCTTTCACTGCCGAGCGGATTTTTGGGTTACCCGAGACGGCGGCTTTCAGCGCCTCGTCGGTTTCGATCAGATCCAGGACTTTCCTTGTCATCTCCTCGTCAACATCCGGCGCCTTGCGGATCTCTACCGGGTAGCGCACCAGCAGTTCCAGGCCCGCATCGGCGAACTGAAGACGTGCCTCGGGGCGCGGCACTTCCACCTGAATATCGACATGGCGCTCGATGGCGTAGTGCTGACGTTCGATCTCCGCTCGATATTGCGAATAGACGGCGTTTATGGCCGCCACCAGCTTCTCCTGCGCTGCCTTATGATTTCCGTCCGGCGCAATCATCACCACGATTTCGTGCCATGCGTACTCGGTTCCTGGAATCTGCTTGAAGAGCGGTGTGCCCGTCTGGAATAGAACGGAATTTGAGAACACAACGATGCGTCCCGTAGGATAGAAGTCCAATCCCGTACCCGCCAGTTCCATCAGGTACAGCCTCACCAGACCGATATCGACAACGTCGCCGGTGATGCCAGCAACGCTGATTCGGTCGCCGACCCGGATGCCATACCGGCCGATGATAAAGAAATACGCGGCAACGGAAAGAAGGACGGCTTGCAACCCAACGGCGATGCCAGCGGTGATGAACCCGGCAAATGTGGCCAGAGAACTGAACTCGCTGACGAAGCCCACGGTTAGGACAATCATAATTAAGAAACCGATTACCACACGTCGCAGGACCAGAAACTGCCTTCGGCGGCGAGGTTCACTTACATACCGGAACGTGATACGGCGCCAGATTTCCGAGAGAACCAGAATCACCGCCAGCGCCAGGACAATTCCACCCACGCGGAAGAGTACGGAGCGAAGAACGTACTTCGATTCGCCGGCAATCGAATTGCGCCATTCGCCAAAATTCGTCTTGCTGTCATCGAGCACGACGATTTCCTGGCTGAGTGGCAGAAGCGCACCGGAGAGCTGTTTGAAGCGCTCGGTGAGATCATGGAAGACTTGCCGCTCGGTTTGAAGCTGTTGCGGATCGGTGGCTGGCGGCTGATTGGCCGGGTTCTGACTCTGCTGAATGGTTGCCCGCAACGCGTTTCGGAGCGGGGTCCGCAACTGGTCCGCCACCTCGCGCGCGTTGTTGGTTTCCCTGATGGCTCCATCGATCCTGTGCACGGCGCTCATGTAGTCATACAGCGTCATGGCCTGGCTGATCAGACCTCCGGAGTTGGCAAGCGAAGGCTTAGTTGGCACAGGCGCACCGACCGTCTTTTGAAGGTTTGTGCTCGCAACCAGAACCTCGGGGATCGATCGGGCCAGCTGATTGATACTGCCTTCGAGTCCACCGGCGATCTCGCCGTTGGTTTCCACGAACGCCGCCATTTTTTGAATGGCATCGAGGAGAGCCTTCTGTAGTTCTAATTGACCCTGAAGGGCGTCTCGCTGTGAAATGAGGTTGCCTCGCCGGCTGGCCGTTGCTTTAGCAATCTGCGTGTCTAGATTTTCGATCTGCGATTGCAATTGATCGATCTGGGAAGAAGTCTTCGTCTGTATCTCGGCCAATTTCTGCTGCTGAGTCGAGCCGCCGGACGGCTGGGCTGCACCGCTGATTTTCTGCTGGGCCCTGATCAGCTCGGCCTCGGCCTTCGCGGACTGAAATGCGAGCCGCACGACCTCAGCTTCGAGACTTTGCGCATTGTCCTGATAGATGGCGTCGCTGGACAATCCGACAGACTGAACGCCTGTGGTGGAATGACGGTACCAACTGATGACCTGGTTCAGGTGATTGAGCACAGCAGGCCCATCGAGTTGCATCGGCGGCAAGCTATTCGACGAGGTTTGTGAACTCTGCGGCCCCGGAGTTTTCAGCGGCTGGGGCGGCATCGAATTTTGCGCCCACGAAACCACTCCACCAATTAAGGATAGCGCGACACTTGCAGCGATCAACCTAACGGCGCGACGCGGGTGAGGGGTCAGACGATACTTGATTGTTTCCTGCATACTACTCCTGGTTCGCGAAATTACGCCAACAAGCCAGCTGGCGGGTTGGGGAATCGAATGCACCATGCGGATTCGGAAAACGCTTAATCGGTTTCATTGTAATTATCCGATGCGTTCCTTCTTTGACGCGGTTGGTCCTGTATGCGACGCAGTGTTGGATGGCTTGAAAGCAACAAGAAAAATAAAAATAATAAATGGGGTGGCTTAGGCGCTGCCCGTCCAGTCCTAGACCTTCAGGGCTGGTGTCTCGCCGGGCCTGGCTCGGGATTGCGGTTTAAGGTTTCCCGAATTTTAAGTCCCGTGCGGAGACTCTAAGTCATTGCACTACAGTAAGATAGATTCTCTTCGGCCGCTTTGAGGTTGCGGTCTTTGAATCTTTTTGCGTGCTCTTGTTCTTTTACTCTCTCGGAGGAATGGCAGCAGTCTACCACGGGATTAGTCGGCGCCCGCGACACCGCCGAGATCAGGAACTCTGGCGGCACTCTCCGCGGGTAACTTCCGCCATGCGACACCCGCGCTCGCTATGGCGAGAACTGCGCACACTAGAACAATCAGGCGGAAACCAAAAATGAAGGCGTCCGAGACGGCAGAACGAATTCCCGCTGCCGTCTGGGAATCCACGCCGGGCGGCGCATCGAGGCTGCCTAGCTTGGCAAAGTTCGATTCCAGTTGGTGCACAATGCCGACGTTCAAATTGAGCCCGGGAAGAGACCGTCGCAACGAGTAAGCGAAGGCCGCTGCCATGACTGCGCCCAACACCGCCACTGCTAATACGCCTGCGACTCGGGCCACAGCGTTGTTTATCCCTGACGCTGTGCCCGCCCGTTCCCGCTCGACCGAGTTCATCACCACAGTTGTCAACGGCGCGACACTGATGGCCATGCCTAGCCCCAAGACAACAAAGGCTGGAAAGAACGCGGTCCAGTAAGGAACCCGCACATCAGGGACAGCAAATAGGAGGAAGGCCGCCGCGGCAATCAGAGGACCCACAATGAGCGGGATCTTTCGACCGTAGCGGCTTATGAGTCCTCCCGACCAGCGTGATAGCAGGAACATGAGCAGAATCATGGGGAGTGCAGCCGCACCGGTCGCCGTCGCAGAGTACTTCTGAATCTGAATCAGGTTCAACGGAAACACAAAGAAGAAGATTCCCAACGCAGCATAAAGAAATAGCGTTATCAGATTTGCGCCACTGAAGCTTGCGGACTGAAACAATTTCAGGGGGACCATCGGTGTTTTTACCCTCTTCTCAACAAATATGAAGAGAATCAGCGAACCAACGCCGAAAATCAAAGTCCCGATGACCCGAGGATGCTTCCACCCGAGGATTGACGTTTCAAGAAATCCATACACCAGTGCCGCCAAACCGAGAATCGTGATCGACGCGCCCAGCCAATCGACACTTCCGGGATCCGGACTGCGGGACTCGGGAACGTGCCAGAACGAGATGATCAGAACAAGAGCAGCGAGCGGGATATTAAGGAAGAAGATCCAATGCCAGGAAGCATGCTCGATCAACCAGCCGCCGAGAACTGGGCCGAACGCAGTAGTGATGGTCGTGAATCCAGCCCATGTTCCGATCGCTTTACCACGAGACTTCTCGTCAAAGAATGAGCTGATGATCGCAAGACTGCCCGGCACGAGGAACGCGGCAGCGATCCCCTGAACCGAGCGCCAAACTAACAAGCTCTTGATGCTCGTAGAAAAACCACAGCCGGCGGATGCCAGTGCGAAGCCAAGTACGCCCAACAAAAACATCTTCCGACGGCCGAGGGAGTCTCCCAGAGCGCCTCCGACCAGGATCAGGGCAGAAAGAAATAGTCCGTACGATTCAATGACCCACTGCACATCCACCACGGTGGCGTGAAGGCTCGTTTGCAGAGCAGGCAAAGCCACGTTGACCACAGTGCTATCGATGAACGCCATGCTCGAACCAAGAATCGTGGCTGCAAGCACCCACGGGCGTGATGCTTCCTCACAGGGCGCGCCTAAAGCCCCCGCTCGGATCACTACTTCATCGCATGGCTGCTTCATCTCGAATCTGGATGCTTAGGGATTGCGAAGAGATTCCGGATCGTACCTAACTGGATCTCTTGCTCTGTGGCCGACGTCAGATAGCACTCGCCTCAAACTCAACTTGCCGGTTGCATTCGTAAGGTCCAATTGTAGACTCGCATTGCAAAGCCCGAGCACATTCACTTTTCCGCTTTAGCACTAAGTTTCTGCCCACTTCGAAACTCGCGGCGCAAAATCAGCTCAAAGGCTGCGCTCTCGCTGACTACGCCGGCGATCACTTTCAGAAATTCAACAGGATCGGCATTCAGCAGTGGACTGCCGAGCGATTTGCGTCCACGGTAGTGCGGCTATTCGGACAGTAAAGAGGTTTAACAATTGTTTGCAAGTTATTGACAACGTGGTTGATACTAACCGTGATTGCAAGCACCTAGAGGTGCCTCCCGGCGCTGTACGTCACGGATCGTCATCGCAGGAAAAGCCAACGGCCTAAAACTGCCGGTAAGTTTTGGTCGTCTTTTTGTGAGGCAATGACGAAATGACTCACGGGCGAGGTGCTACGTAAACTTTGGTTTCGGCGGAGCGCAAACCGAGTCAAACCAGCGACTGATGTACACTTCGGCGTGAGCTTCACCGCAGTAGTGTCGGGCTCCGGCCGCGCCGGCGGTTTCAGAATTCCACCTTTGCACGGTAAGCTCGGAATCTCCACACCGAATCACGAACCAGTGCATGGGATTTGTGGTCACGAGTCCACAGACTTCACACCTGAATTCCCGCAGCGTTGTCATGCGCTCAGTTCCTTAAGATTAGTGGAATATTAGTGGTTCGTCCCGCTTACTTTCGCGATCGAGGTGGGTCGTGGATTTGGTGTCAAAACCGTCAGTTCGCCGACTTGTTCCCTCTTCGCGGTACCCCCGAGGCGGGCATGATCCATCATCCAAACCTCGGGAATGATTTCGCCGACCAGTTGTCCATGACAGAAGAGTCGCACCACCGAACTCTCGGAGACGACAATTCCCACGGCTTTGGTAACCGCGCTCATGTTGGCGGCGGCGATGTGCCGGCTGCCGAGTCCCAGCGGCACGTCCACTTGGGCGGCCACGGCATCCAGGTAGCGGCACGCGGAAAGGACAATTCCTTCCCGACTGACCACGAACCCGCCATCCAGCTGCGCCAATTCCTTGATCGTTCCGCGCAGATTGAGATTGGTGACATGGAGCGAAGACTCAGGATGCCCCGATAACGGGTCCAAAATCAATGGTCTGGATCTCGCGAGCACGGCGCTCTCATCCCCGAGTGTAAAAAGCGTGCCAACGCGTCTTCCCTCTCGCCCCTCGCGAGCAATTTCGACTGCGAGCCCAATCAGGGACTCAAGGACGTCAGGATCATATTCCGTTACCTGGCAGAGAATGCTCTCAAACATCCACCAACTCCTCGCTTCCGCTAAACGGCGACTATACCTTAAATGCACTCTGCTTTGGATGAAAGCCATACCAAGAAGATGCAGGCATCCTCCTGCTGCATCGGGAGCAATCAATCACTTTCCGTGAGCCGATAATCCGGAACTCGGCCGTCAATGACCATAGGGGGCGTACTCATTCGGCGGACGAATCCATACTCTCTCGGTTGCCGGTCATCTGCACAGAACCGCTTTCTGCCGGGGCCATGGGGCTCCGGTTTTCAAACGGATGTATGCGGGTCCCCCATAGGGACATTGTGCGACTTGATCATGGCTCGGATGTCACGGTTCTCTAGAACCAGGCTTCCGCTCTCCCCTGTTCCGCTGATGGCAAGATCGACCATCGCCCGGGCCAAGTCGTCGGCCCGAATCACCTGGTTGGGGAACACGACCCGAAAGAACGGGTAGACGGTGCGAAGCAGGCGGTAGCTGAAGTTTGGTTCCCTTCGCGGCTCCACGGGGTAGATGTACGCAGGCCGGAAGACGTAAACGCGGGGGAACCCGGCCGCGAGCAGTGCATTCTCGGCCTGTCCCTTAAAAAGTGCGTAGGGAATCCGACTTCGTCCCGTCGGGTCCGCGCCATTCCCGCTCAAGAACGAGAACGCCGCGTCGGGGCTGCTGAGGCGGAGAACTCGCACAAACTCGATGGTGTAGTCCACGGTTATAGTGCGGAGCTCCGTCTCCGACACCGTTCCCGTATACGTGCCCAGGGAAAATATCACCGCTTCCTTACCCGAGAGCTCCTCCGCCAGCGCGGAGCAGTCTGAGAAGTTTTGATGCAGTACCTCTTTCAGCTTCGGATGCGCGATGCCGAGCTTCCTGCGCCCAATCGAGGTCACGCCTCCGACGGCGGAGTGCTCCAGCGCGTAGCGAAGGGCGTACCCGCCGACCATTCCAGTCGCGCCTATGATTACAAGGCGCTTTTGGCCTACCGTCGGAACGTTCATCGACGGCCCCGCGGCGCTGCTAATTTCAGTCATGACAGAGGACGCTCCTCAATCCAGTCCACGTACAGCAGGCGCTCCGCAAACCGCCATGCGCCGTTTTGCTTCACGAAGGTGTCATAATAACGGAGCGCCGCGATCATCAGCCGTCGCTTGTTACCGTCGACAGAGAGATGATGGGGCATGCAATAAGTTTCCCCCGTGGCTCGGTCGTTGGTCTGCGTGAGGATTGTACTTTGTCCAAGGAAGTGCATGGTCGCTGCGTACTTGTTCAGATCTGCAAAGACTGGAGCCAACGCCTCGCGGGAGTTCAGTTCCTGTGACGGTTTCGGGTCTTTGGCGTTCATGTACACGACGAAGTGAGTGTCGGCGGTAAAGAGCGCCATCTGGCCTTTCGCATCGCGACGATCGGCGCAGTGCGCGTAGGCCTCGACGAGCTCTCGAATAGCGAGGCGGTCCGCGGCCTCGGCGGGAGAGATGGTCAGGTGCTGGCTCATGAGAGTGCCTCCTTAAGACTCAAGTATGGCTCGGGTTTCGAGAAACGCCTCGATCCCGTATTGGCCGTATTCACGGCCGAAGCCGGAATATTTAAATCCGCCCCAGGGTGCCTGCGGATCGTCCGTCATGCCGTTGATCACGACGCGCCCCGGCCTGAATTTGTGAGGCCACACGACGCGCCCGCTGGAGGTCAGAACCGAGCACGCGTTCCCCCGATTTTGGGGAGATTGCGTCGTGGGCAGCAAAAATACACGAACCGCGCTCTGCTACGATCATCTTAGTGTCTTTCCACGCGCAAGGATGGCGCAATCAACATGATTCGAAAAATTGCACTGCGATTATTCGCCTCCACACTAATCGCTTTGACGGCATTGAACGCCTATCTTGCGATTAACCGCCTAAGACTGATTCGGAACTCTGACGCCCTCACGCTGGAAAGCTCTACGATCCATGCCACGATTTCTGCTGTGTTGCAAGATTTGACCGAAATGGAGACAGGTCAGCGAGGATACTTGCTAACCGAGGACCCTGCTTACTTGGTTCCCTATACTGAAGGGAAGAACAGGATCGGGACCGATTTTGCCAACCTTCGCGACGGACTCGCCAACCGGACGGAGCGTGAACGTTCACTGCAGTCGCAGCTTGAGTCTCTGGCTGGTTCAAAACAAGCCGAGATGGAGCGGACCATCACTTTGCGCCAGCAGGGGTATCGCCACCGCGCATTCACGCTTGTGGATACGAATGAAGGTCGCGACTACATGGATGGCGCTCGCGGGCTGGTGTCTTCCCTATCTTCAGCGGAGAGCAGCAGCTTCGCGAGATTCGACAAGGAGAGGACTGCAAGCCTAAGAAAGGCGTTCTCGGAAACCATCATTGTCAATTCATGTTTGCTGGTGTTGACGGTATGTCTTTTTGGATTTATTCGCTACTACGGGCGTGTGCTTGAACAGGAAACCGCCGAGAGCAAGCAGGCGCTCGCGGTGCGAGATTCACAGCTAGAAAAACTAACCTCTGCGCTTTCGAATCAAGCCCGTTCGAAGATGACCGCCATTGAGCAGAACACCCGTCTCCTGCTGGAGGAATACGGTGGATTTCTTCCACGTCACGGCTACGAATGTGCCGAGAACATAAGGGAAGCGGCAGCACAAATGGAGCGACTGAGACAAGAGTTACTTGGCCACCCCGGCTTCCACCAAACTGATAAAAAAGCGGCTTGAGCGACTTGCCCAGTTCGCGTCCGTTTTTCCGGACCTGTCGTCATTGTGAAGGGTGACGCGAATCGATGACGCCGGAGATTTTCCTCGCTGAAGGACGCTATTCTGGGATTGAAGCGCTCGTCTCTGAAGATGCGTTTCCCGCCGAGGGGTAGTCTTGGGTGATCCGCGACGAAGCCGATTCTGCGGGAGTTTGGCTGCCGGGAAGAGTTCAGTTGGGATCGGATATTTCGAAGGTACCATCAGGACTGGCTACCTGCCGAAAGAGTTCACGCGCTTGGGATCGTGCTTGAAATCAACAAGCCCGTCGCGGTAGTCCAATTCCACCTCAAGCTGCTTCAGCAGGCGAACTTGGGCATTATCACCACCCTAGACCTCTCCAGACGATACGTTTCCCCGAGGGGCGGTGTTTGGGCGATCCGTCAGAATGTCGATCTCTTGATCTTTTAGCGATTTTGGCTGCTGGGAGGGGTTTGGAGAGGCTCCTGCGTCTGCGAAGTGCAAGGCAGCCTTTGTGGCCAACTAGGAACTGCCTCAGGGAATGATGATGACCGCCGAGCATCATTTGCAAGTAGGGGTCGCAATACGACTCAGCCCACCTCTCGGCCGTAGCCCACTCTTTTCTACGCGCTCTCCAAGAGACTAGCTTCCGGACTCCGGTAGACCCCGATCTGCTTCAGCATTCCTAACTGATCCCAGTGGTCCCATCCCTCGATAATCCGTTTGTCGGCAAAGCGAGCAATGGTTATCCCTGACAATCGTACGCGCTCGCCAGTAGCGGGCATTCCCAGATGATCTCCGCTGTGCGTCATCGTAGCCGACCAGCGCAGTACGACCTTATCATCTGCCCCGAAGACATCCTCCACCATAACCTTGATATCGGGGAAGGCACCGCGAGTGCGCTCCACAAATGAAGCGAACTCTGCGGGTCCACGAAGCGGAGTACGATCCTCCAATTGGCCGATTGCGATGGCATCGGCAGCGAGTAAATCGTAAACCGTCTGAGTTCGACCTTCATTCCAAACTTCTTTGAACCAGCGCCGCATTAGTTCAATGTTTTCTTGGACTGACATGGTGGTCGCCTCCTTTGGAAGTGGTGTCTTGAGACGCGCTGAACCACCCCAACATATCTGCTCTCCCCACATGCTGCAAGTTCAAATCGGTAATTCGTGGATGGGGGGGCATTAAGTCTCTATGAATCGAGCTTCTTCGACTACGTCCCCCATCGAAGGCAGCAGACATGGTTCGGGGCGGAGCCCGGTCGGCGTGAAACCAACTTTCCACCCAGAGAAGAAAGCCCTTTCCGGCTGTGGGAAACAGTTGTCGTAGTATCGGCGCTTCCGATTAAATGAGGGCACCATGGCAAAAGTCCAGAAACGCGTCGAGAAGCCGAAGGCTCAGCCGAAACCCGAAACGCTGAAGGGCTGGAAACAAATCTCAGAGTTCTTGGGAGAGCCCGTATCGGTGGTCAAACGATGGGCAACGGAAGGAATGCCCTTACATCGCGAGGGCCAATTCGTCTCCACTTCTTCAGATGAATTGAACGCTTGGCTAGGACAAGAATCGGGCAAGCCTGTGCACGTCGCCACGGAAAATACCGACCTCACCGCTGAACTCAAGCGGGGTCTTTCGTTCATTCGTCATGAGAAGCAGGAGAGACCTAAGAAGAAACAGTCGGCATCGTCTGGGAAAGTAAAGAGATAAGCGTGGGCGGACGGGGGAGCGCCGAGGCTGTTCGGAAAGGTCAACTCGTCTGTGGAGCAGTTTTGCTCAGACTAATGTCGTGCAAGCCAGTACGCTGTAAGGGCGGAGGAGATGTGGCCGGCTGTTTCCTGGCCAGCCCACAGAGCTTCGCAAACATTAAGGAGATGGCTATGGGGAAAGTGATTGAGTTTTATGTACCTGCGATCTTCCACAAACCTTTGAAAGGTGCTTCGGAGCCGCAACGTGCAAAGGTGATCGAGTTTTGCCCGCAGACAAGGAAATCTGCCTAAGTCGTGAAGACCACAGCAATCACGCCGCATCGAAAGCATCTTCACCATTGGTACAAGAGCTTGGCGGGAGGGTTTCGGTGCGCTTGTGAGGCATGGCGCTGCGAGTTTGGCGCCGGCAGCAAACAGTGTGACAGAGCGTCCCAGCCTTGTAGCAGGTATTGCCCTACTCATCTGGCATCCAAGCCTCAGTGATTTCTTCGTCTCACAGAAAACCCGCCACCGAAGTAGCGGGCTTTATCCTCGTGTTTTACGCCGCCTTCTTACCCGCCTTCACCTTCGCCCACCTTTTCCGCTGCGCCGCCGCGATCTTCCGGCGGGCTGACGCCGACATGGTGCGCTTCACGGGTGCCGAAGCAGCCGTTTTCGCCGCTGCTTGCGATCCGTTTCGAGTCTGCGCCCATCGCTTCTTCTGCGCCAAGCTGATCTTTTTGCGAGCCGAAGCCGACAGAGTACGCCCCCCGTTTGAACTTAGGTTTTCCAACGCCGCGAGTGCGGCGGTAAACCGTTGGACATCGTGCTGGGCTCTCTTCAGTTCCTTCTTCAAATCCTCAACCACTCCAGACAAATTTCCCATGGGATCCCCCTCAACAGCAGATTGTAACGGATGGGCTCTAGGCTGCCCTGTGACTGGCGTCAGGGTCAAGATGTCGCTGAGACACGCGGACTCGTCGCTCGGAGGGTTTGAGTCAGCTCGGCTGCGTGACTACCGTGGAAGTGTCCGAAGTTTCTGCGACCAACTGAGGTCGGCGGGCTGCACTTCTTAGGGAGCCAGATTTGCGTTTATCGCGAGCGAACTTGAAATCTGAGCTTGGGGGATTTGCTCGCTTGAGAAGGGTGGTCATTAGGATCGTCTTCGCACCGGAATTGACGAAATCAATGTCCAGCCTGTCACCCCGGCTCTCGCTCACGCGTCCAAGCCCGAATGAAGCATGTTCGATCCAGTCCTGAGATTTCCAGCTCATCTGTGTCCTTAGGTCTAGCGTTCGACCAGCCTACCGATGATGAGGGCGGACGTGAGGGTCGAACGTCGCCATTAACCCATGCCCGCCCACTAAGGACGATCCGCTCTTCTGTAAGCGGTCGACCTCTTTAGCCAAACCATACATCACAAGCAGATGACCGTGCTGTTCAGAATTGCACACTTTTCGAGGCCGGTTGGCACAAAACAAAACGCCCCAGACTCGATTTGAGTCAGGAGCGTATGTCGATCAGCCCTCCCCCAAGTGCTGCTCAACGACAGAATAGAACAGTCCCTACTCCGAGTGAATGGCACGGGTGTGCCGGGCGACATCACGTTTAGGCCATACCACGACGGGCCTCTGCGTCTTAACTTGTAACCGCTGGCGGCAGCTCGGTTCAGTGAGCGGTGACAACGCTTAAGGTTCACCCGAGCTCTGCCGCCAGTCCAAGCCTCGGAGAGTTCTGGGGCCAAGTCCCCTTGGGTTCTTAACTTTTGGTGGACTGTGGGCCGCATTCGCTGCTCCGCGGGACGCCGGCAGGGGTACTTTGACGCAGCATCGAACAGGAGCACCGGAGGACAATCTATGCCTTTGCGAAGAATGATCGTTGTGCTGGCGCTGTCTTTCTTGCTTTCGCAGCAACTCCTAACCCAAACTCCTTCGCAAGCACCGACTTCAGGCTTCTCGGCAACGCAAACATCTGGCACACCGAACCATCGCCCTGCGAAGCCCGGGTGTACAGACAACGGCAGCTACGTGAACAGTAAGGGGCAAACCGTGAAGCGTCCAGAGAATTGCACGACCGCACCACAGGGGGCGACAGCCCAATGCGGCGACGGAACCTACAGTTTCAGCAAGAGCAGGCGGGGCACATGCTCACATCATGGGGGCGTGGCGAAGTGGCTTTGACCGGATTCTGCATGGCGATAAGGCTACCCTTGTGCGCGGGAACTTGAAAGCTGCAGGAAATCGTTGGCGCCGATGAGTCGCAGGATGATCCGCACAGGAAGGGGGAACCGCCGCCGAGTGGGATCACGCACGATGGTGGGTGCGACAAGTTGATACCTCACGCCGCGAGTCTCAAGCTCGCATCCGCCAGCCGCCAGTACATTTCTGACCCATTCGCTTTCCCGACCGTAGGTGAGCGCAATGAGAAATCCCTCCGGCGCTCGAAAAACATTTACGGGCGTCCCATAGATCTTGCCCGACTTTCGACCGACGTGGGTAACGATGCCGAAGCCGGGCAATCGGGCGGCAAATCGGCTCGTGATGCGGTTCGTGACGGCGAGATTGAAAGCCGCAACCCACCTTTTGTGGAACCTGATCAGAAGCGTGGGAGCGAGCACGAGCACCAGAAGCGAGAGGACCCACGCTGTGATTGGCATGTTCAACTACCTTCAGAGCCTACACAACCGCTGAGGATGCCCGCTCGGCTGGCTGCTTTGCCGGAGCCAGTGCGACGAGCACAACACCGGCGATTGCGAACACAACCACTCCCGCGAGTTCCCTGCGCTCGATCACATTCCGGTATTCCTGCGCAGCCATTACCCCAGCATGCGCAAGATTTGCCCATCCGCCGAAGGCGATTAGACTGCGGTTCGCCGCTGGGTCACGCACCGCCAGCAGCAAGAAAATTCCGAGTGTGACATAGATGCTCATTAGCATGGGCACCGAGGGCTCTCGCGAGAAAAACATTGTCAGCGGAACAACTCCCGCCGTAAACAACAATCCCACCACAACCAACACAGCCTTCAACGCCCGTTCTCGAACCATGCTGCCCTCCTTATCGTCGTCGCAATCCGTACATGGTAGCAGCGAGCAGCGATTGCAGCTTTGCATACTCGGCTTTCGCTTCTCCAGAGCCAGAATCAGACAGGCTTGCGGCGGTTCCGAGATGGCGAACGGCGTGCCGCGTCGGCTGTCACAAACTTGTGAGCCTTGCCAAGCAAGTCCCGCAGGACATCGGGTGTGACGCGGGACAGGCGAGCCAGCACGGTAGTGTAGCCGAGTGAGTGGTCGGTCACGTAGTAAATATCGGGAACGGCGGCTCCTGCTGAAGATTCGGCAGAACTGAAGCCGCCGTCGAGTTTCCCTAATTCGCATGGGTCTGCTCGTACAAGAGGGCAAACCCGAACCTGAATTCAGAAATGCCCACAAGCGCCATGCCGAATCCTTTTAGTGAGGTGCCGCACTATGATCAGGGTGTGGTTGTCGTTGCGACACGAGCTTTTGTGAAGTCTACGCACCTTGGACATCGTCACCGCCCACCGGCCAGTCCGGTCTGTTCTCTGCTGCGCCTTTATCCAGTCCACAACCATGCTTCTAGCCTCACAGTCTCTCTACTGGAACAGTCGATTCTGAATCTCCACGAGTTCCACGGGTGCAGAACAGGCTTCGTCATCATTGGCGACGTGGTTGATCCGCGTGCTCACGGGATAGCACCGCATCAGTCGGGCGTTGTGGGGCTTCAAGAGGTCGGACACCGCAGCCACATTCTGCATTCCGGGGTCGAGCCATAGGTCGTAGGCATCTGGATCAAGTATGACGGGCATCCGGTCATGGACGGCCGAGGTCACGGCATTCGGCGTCGTGGTCAGGATCGAAGAGGTTTTCATCCAGTTGCCACTGGGGTCTTTCCAGCGATCCCAAATCCCTGCGAAGGCGAACAACTCCCCTTCATTGACCTCGAAACAGTACGGCTGCTTTGTCTTCCCAGTTCGCGTCCACTCGTAAAAGCCGTCCGCAGGAATCAGGCATCGGCGGGATTTCAGCGCATCGCGGAACGCAGGCTTCGTGGCCGCTGTTTCCGACCGTGCATTGATCATGCTGGCAGCAACGGACGAGTCCTTCGACCATGAAGGAATCAATCCCCATCGCATCAGCGACAATTCCCGGACGGTTTCCTTCGGATGCTGGCGGATCACCGGAACAGGTTGCGTGGGCGCGACGTTGTAGCGGGGGCTCCAGTCTTCCTCTCCTGACGCGGTGTCGAAGTACTCCTCGACGATCTGCTTTCTCCTCGATAATTTATAACGTCCGCACACGGGTAGATTATGGCAGAATCTTCTCGTGCTGGTGAACGACGCGCATCTGTGTGTCCGCTTGTGGCACACATCCCCCTTTCGTCGGAGAAACAAATGGAATGCCGGACCAAAGATGAACTTGAGCAACACCTGTCAGATATTCGAAGACTTGCAAGCAACGCTGCCCTTGCTTCGGCGGACGAGGACGCGGCTGTTCGGGCTGAGCGTTTTGCCATCGGACTTCTGAAAGAACACGATGCGTCCGGACACGGCGGCAAGCGATGCCCGTTCGCCACTCGGTTGTGAATGAGCCACGAAAATATCGTTCTCGTCAAATGGGATTGTGCAGTTTGAAATCCGCGGGGCTTGAGTCGGAAACCGAACTGTGGCAAACACTATGGGCATCTGGAGGCTCACAGGCACGGCCGATTTCGTTCTTTTCGACCGTCCTTGACAGGGTGAACGTGGGGCATCTTCTGTCCTCACTCCGAGTAGCCCTCGCCTTCCTCGGCAGCACCGCCATCACCCCTGTTTCCATCGTCCTCGTCTTCCTCCTCCTCGTCAGGCTCTTCCCGGAAAAGAAAGTCGGTGGTTGCCAAGTCACTCAAGGGTTCAGGATCGAGGCGTTCTGGATTCATTCGGTGCATCCCCAATTCGGCAACACAAATGCCGTGTCCATTCACCAATCCCGCCGAGATTTCATTTAGAGTGGCAGCGCGATGAAGCCTACACTTTGCGCTATTTTCTTCTTTCTAATGGCCACCGTGGTGGATGCTCAGACGACCGCTATGCCCCCCAGTTTTGACATCATCGCTGCGGAGCGGTTCGCCAACCTTGCCCTTGCCTGTGTCCACAAAGAGTACCCAAATCACATCAGTCATGCGTTGAACAGCGATGCGGATGTGGCCCCGCCACGAAAACTGACTCCCGCTTTCTACGGTTGTTACGACTGGCATTCCTCGGTGCACGGACATTGGCTGCTCGTGCGGTTGGTCAGGACCTTCCCCGATGCCGCTTTCGCGCCGTCCGCACGCGAAGCCCTGCGGCAAAGCCTCGCTGCTGAGAACATAGCCCAAGAAGCGACCTATTTGCGGGCTGAAGGACGCGCCAGTTTTGAACGTCCCTATGGGCTGGCATGGCTGCTTCAACTCGTTGCGGAACTGCGAGATTGGGATGACCCTCAGGCTCGCGAGATGGCTGCGAATCTGGGTCCGCTGGAGCAGGCAGTGCTGCAACGTCTAAGTGGCTGGCTTCCCAAGCTCTCCCATCCTGTGCGCATCGGCGAGCATGACCAGACCGCTTTCGCGCTCGGTTTGATGCTCGATTATGCGCACAGCAATGGCGATCAGAAATTAGCCGAATTAGTCGTTTCGAAATCCAAACAGTTCTATCTCGGGGACAAGGATTGCCCGCTGCTGTATGAACCTTCCGGGGAAGATTTTCTTTCTCCCTGTCTTGGGGAAGCAGATGTGATGCGCCGGGTGCTGCCTAGCCAAGAGTTTGCACGCTGGCTCCACGCTTTTCTGCCTCAAACTTCCAAGGCAAAGAATGGCTCTTGGCTACTGCCCGTGGTATCCCCCGATCCCAGCGACCCGAAGTTGGCGCATTTGGACGGACTCAATCTCAGCCGAGCATGGATGCTGGAAGGTATCGCTGCTGGTTTACCGAAGAACGACAAGCGGCTGCCGTCGATCATAGCGGCCGCCGAGGCACACAGGGGAGCTGGTTTGGCGGCTGTGACAGGCGAGCACTACGAAGGCGGCCATTGGCTGGGGAGCTTTGCCGTCTATCTTGTCACAAAGCGAGGGATTTCACGCTAGTTGCCGCTCAGTTTGACGATTGGCATCCTGATGTCGGATATTGAGACAGAATGGACGTTGAACGCATCATTGACGAGATCGGGCAGCTACGGTCCAGTGCAGATTTTCACAGTTCATCGTGCCTTCCTGTAATGAGAAAGACTGTACCACGCTCCCACCGAGTGACCTGCGATCTCACTAACTTGTAGTACACGGCCCATTGTCTTATGACCACGACGTTGTAATCGATAGCTCGCAAGAATGCTCAACGTCGATTCGACTGACCACGATGCCGCTAACACTGCATTGCCGTGTGATACAAAAGGCCTATCTAGTGGGTTATATTCGATACCACCAGACGACATAATCCTTGAGGTCGCATACGCATCCAGTCCTGTCGCAATCAGGTGAGCAGCAGACAATCCAACGAATACTGGATCATGAACCACTGAAGGAGCATCGGGAATCTGGCTCATCGAGACACCAGTCAGTAACATGAAAATCACAGCATATCGCATCGTTATCGTTTGAGCGGACTGGCGAACGGATGCAGCCGGAATGGCGTTGGGCTAATGCTCTAATGCTTCACTGTTCTTTTACCATCGCTGTTCATTCTCAGTCATCAGCAATGGAATAGATAGGGGCTGTTGACAATCGAAGGTAACCGCTTGCTGAGTTCACCGCTGAGGTGAATGTTTCGCGCGCATCGCTGGAGAATCTCGCGCTTGTGGGATTAGTTGGCGGGCGTCATTGGAAGATGCGAGTTAATAAAACGGGTGAGCTCGGTACTTGGTGGGGCGTCAACGGCGATTTTGGAACGGTCAGAAGGTGTCATCCCGAAGCGACCGCACAAGCTGACCATCGCATTTAGTTCCATGATCTTCTGGACCCCTTGCCTTAGTTTATGGATACCACAGCGAATGCGGCGACCAGCCGCCACTCTTTAAGACACTGGGTTGAAGCCCATTGATGGATCATCGGGGGTCTCCGTTCGGTTAATACGCACCAAACAAGAAACCCAAGGATTTGTTCACAGAATTGTTCACAAGCCCTGAACAATTGCGTTTTTGCGGGGATATTTGGGCTTGGTGGGCAGTGCAGGACTCGAAGCTGCGACCTCCTGCTGTAAGGCAGGTTTCATGCTACCAGAGAAAGTGCTGTCCACCTAAACGAATCAAGCGTTACGCGATAGAACGAGCGGCCTACGCGAAGCGCTAAACTTTGAATCATCGTAGTTGCGATGTTGCCCTTAACCTGATCACGCGCATGGTTGACGAGGCCATGCCCTGTTCCGTCGCGTCGTTCAACGGTTCAACGATACGGCTAGTTTTTGGGTAAAAGCTGCGCGTAATAGCCTTGCCGCGTGTGCGCGGTGAGGCCGGGCTTGCCGAGTTTGATTTCGAGGTGGTGGTATTCATCGGGGCGCTCAGCTGGAGCTGCATCAAAGGTGATCTCGTAGTAGGGCGCCACATCGGAGATACATTCCTGGAGCAGCGCAGTGAGATCGTTGTTGAGTTCGAGAGCGAGACCACCGCTCTGGACGGCGAGCACCGGAAGCCCGAGATTCCCGGCAGCGACCTGGTTTGGCTTGATGACGCCTTTGAGGAAGTCTTTGTAGTACGAGGCGCGGAGCACGGACTCGGTGCTGCCGGCGGGATTTACGCTGTAGAGAGTGATACCCGCTTGGCGCAGCTGAGTGGAAAAGCTCACGACGTCGGAGAAGATCTGTTGCTGCTGCTTGGAACTAAGCTCCACGCGCGGGCCGGATAGCAGAGGCCAGCCCGGCGAAACCCAGAGAACGATTTTGCGTCCAGGCTGCGGAGCGAGGCTAGCCGTCAGCTGATGCAGCGCGGCGAGCGAATACTGCAGCCGTTCGGCAGCGCCGTAGAAGGCCGCCGAGCGTCCGATGGCGCGGATGGCGATATCTTGCTTATCCAACGCGTCGCTGAGCGCATTGCCGTCGCTCGATAGTTCCGCCGCAATCGAGATACCTTTATCCGTGAAGACAGCTAGAGCGACGGGATATGCGAGATGGCCTCCCTCAGCACGGAGGAATTTTTCTATCTGTATGCGCTCGTAGCCGACGCGCTCGGCGCCGCCGTTGACCGCGTCAATCACCAGGACCACCTTGATCGGAGCGTCGCGGCCGGTGAATACCTGAAATGAGGTGAAGGCCCGCGGGGACTTGTTATCGAGGAGCGTGAAGTCCTGTTGCTGCAAGTCGCCAACTCGCGGCCCGGACTTAGGACTGACGACGACGTTCAGGTAGATCTTGCTGGCAGAGGCGGGCGGGGGCGCGGCGCTGGGCTCTTGCGCTGAGATCGCAGCGGTGCACAACAACGTCAGAACAATGAAACGGGCGAAGCGCTTGCTTGTGATCATAGGCTGAACTCCTTAGCAAGTGGTTCCTTGCGTATGGGGCACCTGCAAATAGCAGAGTTTCCCAAACTCTACGCCGGTGCTGACGCAAGGGGCAAGGAACGGGAAAGCTGGCTGTTGAAATCAGGCCAATTTCGCGCAAATTTCGACTTCCTTCTTCCTTCGATTTCACCTTTGAAGCGTTCGAAAGGGGAGGCACGACAAGGGGAAGCACGGCGCTTGACAAAGCTTGTGATTGGAAGGATTATGTTTCGGCTTTTTCCACCCGGGAGGCCCCTCATGCCTATGCCGTGTGTGCAAACGCACAGGAAAGATCGATGGCAAAACGAAGTAGCCTACAGCAAGTCTCGGCTTATCTTTGACCTCGGAATGAATAATGGCGATGATTGTGCGTACTACCTGTCCCAGGGGTACGACGTAGTTGCCATCGAGGCAAATCCTAGTCTTGTGCAGAGAGCGCGGGAGCGGTTTCGAAAGGAGATATCCGACGGGAGACTCGTCATCGAGTGGGTCGGGATTGTAGATCACCCTGGAAGTATTCCCTTTTGGATTTGCGACGAACGAGATGTATTTAGTTCGTTTGATGCAACAAGAGCTGGGAGAAGTGGATTGAAGTGTCATCCAATCAAAGTTGAGTGTGTGACCTTCGACACAATTCTGAAAAAATACGGGATTCCCCACTACCTAAAAATCGACATCGAAGGAGCCGAGCCTTACTGCCTGAAACACCTGCCGCCTACGCACTTGCCGCAATACATTTCTCTCGAAGCCGAGGACCTTCAGTGGCTCGTTCTCCTGCAGCAATTGGGATACTCGGAGTTCAAGCTCGTCGATCAGATGCGTCACAATTCAAGCTTTCCCGATTTCAGTAACACCACCGTGTTTTCGCGCTCAGCAAAACGGATTTGCTGGTATGCCGACCGAGTTAAGAATAGGCTGGAACGCGTCCCTTTTCGCCGGGGTTCTTCTGGCCCGTTCGGGGAAAAGACGCCGGGAGAGTGGCAGAGTTTCCAAAAGGTCGCCAGCAACTGGCTGCACATGCGACTCGGGCATTACAACAGCGGGACGCTGAACCGACATTCGTGGTACGACTTTCACGCCAGGGCATTTCCAACGCATCGGTTCTGATCCGAGAGGCCAGACCTCGGTTCCACACAAGACACCGTTCACTTACCCTCGTTGGCGTGAACTGGATGCGACACCTCAATCGATGGCAAGCATTTTTTCGTCAATAGGTGATAAATCTATCTATTACACTCACCGACGTGCGGGTCCGTCAGTTGAGGCACAGCGGCATCGAGCAGAGACGCGCCGGTTTTGCCCGTTCGCCGGATCGGTCTCCTACAGGAAATACCTGATTAACTACGGAACGGCTGCACAGGTATCTTCGCTCCGTTCCGCTACGCCTCACATGACAACTAAACAACTACTCTGGCTGGAAAACAGTACCTTTGCAGCTTGGGGATGTGCTAAGTGCAACTGGCTCGTACCCAATCCTAGTCGCAAAGTTTCTGACAAGCCGCCCGCAAGAGTGAAGGAAGCGTTCGACCAGCACGAATGTGCCAAATATCCTCGCCTAACGCAAAGGCGGGAAGCCTGAATGCTGGAGTTCCGGCCTGTGCAGCGCTTCGATCACCATACCCAACCAATGCGCCGGTTGTAGGTTTCGTCTCCGCGCTTCGGCGGTCATCCTAGCCACGTTATCCAGCGCACGCTGATTAGGCCCGTCGAGAAGATGCCGGATGGCGGGTTGGAGAGATTTGGACGCGATTGCAAAAAACGTTCGTGACATCCATCTCATCGGCTTCGGTTGTCCTTGTAAAGTTCCTGATCTGACCACGATAAACTGTCTGTCGCAAGCTAGGAACCAAGCCACAGTCTGGTCTGAGCAGTGAGGTTCGAGGGCAGTGTAGCAGTGAGCATAAACGCTTTGTTAACCAAGGGGTTATGGTGGGCAGTGCAGGACTCGAACCTGCGACCTCCTGCTTGTAAGGCAGGCGCTCTAACCAGCTGAGCTAACCGCCCGCTATGAAAACAACCGACTTATCATATGACACCTTGGTGAGATCCAGCGCGTCACTGGAGGATGCTTCAGCGCTCGGGCAGACCCCGGCATCACCCTGAAGAAGTTCGCAGAGACGCCCTGGTGGCCTTTGCGCGAGGCTAAGCTTCGTTCCAGCAGCAAAGCCATCTGCGTTGCATACGCGGTCTCATATCTTCGCAAAATCCGGCTCAGTGCCCCTCGACCGCTTGGATAAAGTTACGATGCAAATCTGGCCGAATGAACTCGCCAAAACCCACAGCAAGACTCTCCTGCTGCACTCCAAATTCTACCTGAAATCCATTTTAGCAGAGGCTTAGGACCAAGCCATTTGATGAGGAGCCCTGCTAACAAGCTTGAGTCGCCCAGGACAAAACAAGTAGCCAAGGACAGAGCCAGGAGGTCGGTTGGCGGGAAAGCGCAGGCAACAGCTACGCGGACTATCAGGTTGTAGGGCGGCTTCAGCTCTGCGACCACGGCACGGAACTGCTCGGCCGTGAGAAAGTCACTTTGCTCACCGTTCCGATTCCGGATATGCTTTTGCAAACACGAATCGACTACCGAGGACCCGGGAACAAGAGGCAACTACTAGCTAACGATGCCCTCGATCCTAGACTTTTCTGCCGTTACTCTGAACTCGTCTATTCACTGCCTCTTTACTGCACCGTCACCGTGAACGTCACCTTCGGATGTCCCAACCCATACGGACCTTCGGCGGTCACCTGCAACGCGCCCGCGTTAGCTGGCAATGTCAGCACTACTGCTGCATTTCCCGACGAATTCGTCGTCACCGTGCGGCTCGAAAGCGTTCCCGCCGACGCCGTAAACAGCACATCCGCCCCCGCCGCATTCCCACCCGACGATCCCGGGTTCAGTGTCACCGACAAACTCACATTCGTTCCGGGTGTTCCCGACTGCCCATCGCCTTGCTTCGTCAGCTTGGCCGGCGGATTCCCCACCACAATCCACCCACTCTGTTCTTGCGTCGCTCCCGCACTATCCGTCCCGGGAACCGTGTAGCGATAAAAACCCGGCTGCGTTCCCGCTGTGGTCGTGACCGCACCATTCTGGCTCGATGTCACTGTTCCCTGCGTCACTGTCACCGTGATGCCCGTATCAAATGTCGGCGTCCCCAGCGTGACCGTCCCCCATCCAGACACAATCTTCGGCGCCAATATCACCGTTCCGCCCGCCGCCACCATCGTCGTATCCGGATTCAAATCCCACTCCGCCTCGGGCATGTTCGCCATCGATCCCGTCACCACTAGCAATGTCGCGCTGTAGGGCGCAAAGCTCATTGTCGATGACCATGCCTGCTGGGTGGACGCCACAATCGTTGTCGGATTCTTCTGCGATAGCATGTACTTCGTCACCTGCGCTGGCGTAAATCCGTTGATCGCAAACTGCCCCGCATAAGTCGTCCCCGGAGCCTTGTTCAGCACCATTACCGTCATCGTCGTCCCCGTCGAATTGAGCGCCGCATAGCTGCTGAAAAAGTTTGGCATCGCACTGTTGGTGTCCGCAACCGACGTGCTCTCAAACGAATGATGTTGCCCGTCATAATTCCGATACAGCTTCAGCGCCTGATAATTCGGGTTCATGCTCACCGGCGCCGTCCATCGTGACGCCAGATACATCCGCTCGCGCCCAAAAATTCCATACGCATCCGCGTCGCCCAGCGCCGTCGAGAAATCCGATTCGCCGGCAATCGCCGCGTTCCACTCCGTAAAGCTCAGCGGCGTTCCCGGATAAATCATGTTCACAATTGCCCGCATTCGTGGAATGCGAAAAGGAATCGTCTTTTTCGGCTGAATGAACGTCGTCCACTTCTGATCAATGTCGCTCCCCACGCTCACGTACGTCGGATCCCAATAGTCCCTGAAGATCCGCAATGCCAGCGCCCGTTTCTGCGCCAAAGTGTAGCCCGAAGTATTCGGCGTGTCCGGATACGCATGTAAATCGAACACATCCACCGATCTTGTTCCCGCAATCTGGTCCTGCCAGTAAACCTCATTGATCCACCACGGCAGAAAATCGATCCCCGCATGCGCCGCCTTGTCGTTATTGTTTGCGCCGTTCCAGTAGAACCACCAGCAGCAGGTAATCGGCCCAAAGCGAATCGCCGCCGGATCCCATCCCTTCAGCGCCCTGCTCTCGGCGATAAATGTATCCCGCATTTCGTCATACGCTGTCGGCTGCGGATGCACATCCCGATGTGTCGATCCCCAGATTTCGATCTCGTTATCCATGTCATAGAAATGTGGAGCGCTGCCGAAGGCAGCCGCCAGCGACGCCGCCCACTTGTTGCGATACACGCAGTTTCCGGAAGCGCAGCTCTGGCTGTTGTCATCGAGCAAAGGGTAGTAAGCCGAGGTCTGCGAATTCGTGGTCACGGCTGTGGAGCAATCCGTCTGCAGCCCGTCTCCCGCGTCCGCGTTGTAAGGATCTACGCTGCACTGCGGGCCAAAGGTTCCGATTGAATAACTCCAGTGATAATTGTCCGTCCCTCCCTGTGTCGTCGAGGTCTCCGGACTCTGCGCCACCCAGGGCAGCATCACCATCGTCATCAGCGGATTCGCACCTGCATTTTTCACATCCGTAATGAATTGCGTCGAACTGCCATCGCTCCCGTCGTTGAATCCCGACGCGGCAAGGTCCTCGAAATACCAGTCAGCTCCAGCGTTGTAGGTCTGCAACTGCCAGTTATAAGTGGAGGTCGCATCACCTCCCCACCGCACTTCGGTCGCTCCCGTGCCGGCAATATCGGCCGGTGAATTCGGATACGCGAAGCCGTACACATACGGACTGATCGTATGCCGGTTGCTCATAGCATCGATTGAGATCGTAACCGCAGTCGAAGCCGTGGCCGCATTCACCCCACTTGCTGTTGTCGCGCTCGGCCCTGTGATTGGCAATCCTGTCGTAGCGACGCGGCTAGCCGCAACTTCCGCCTGCGGGGTCGCAATCGCGCCCGGTGTTTCCGCCCGTCCTGCACCCGATGACCCGGAACCAACGAAGGCAAACAGAGCGACTGAAATAAAGGCTGTGGTAAAGCCGTGACGGGCAAGGCTTTTCATGGCAGCGGCCCTCCAGGCGCCCATACTAGCCAACTCCCCAAAATCACGCAGCTATCAGAAGGACACTGTTCGTTTTCCACACGGCCGTGCGCGGGGTGGGCAAACGTCAGAAGCTCTCTACAGCAGTTTCCTCAAGCGCCCCTGTCCGGAAGGACAACTGAATGAACAGCGGGTCTGGGGGAAACGCGCTGCACTCGAGGGTTGGCCATGCCCAGAGTTCCGCGAAGCCCCGTTTATGGATCGTTTCCGTACGGCCAACCACTCGTCCGGAGCCGGCCAAAGCGGGTTCTGACTACTTCCCTGGAGAATTCTGAATCAATACCAGATCCGAAGGAGA
>Ga0265760_10000033_pt1 | contig 48732 bp, 40 predicted proteins | sample NZIome_2_FD_200831 | JGI IMG/M metagenome (GOLD analysis project Ga0265760, IMG submission 200831) | Metatranscriptome of rhizosphere microbial communities from Maridalen valley, Oslo, Norway - NZI1 (Metagenome Metatranscriptome) | ecosystem: Host-associated > Plants > Roots > Rhizosphere >...
AACGAGTGCCAATTAGGCCGAAGCGGCAGGGACGCGGGAAGCGGAAGATTTAGTCCGCTTCTTGCTCTTTCTGGCCTTTCGCCACTCCGCGTCATACTTCTTAAAATCATCGTGCGAGACGCTTAGGATCGTCCGCATGGCATCCTCAAAACTACAAAATTGCGGCGTTTCAGATTCGCGCTTCATAGGGACATAATAGCACACCCCAAATAAGGAGGCTCGTATGGATGAAAATCAGTTATCTGGAATAGAACACGCGTTATCGACAATCAGCAAACAATTGACAGAAATTACGAAATCGCTGAATGCGATAGAGGTTCTTCTTGACAAACTTCCCGCTGAGATTGCCGGGGAACTACAGCGATAATCGCCCGCGCTGCATTTAGGATATTGATCGCTGTGTTGGGGTGGTCTGTGTGTTTGCAGACGGCCTTAACGACATCTTTTGCTGCGGCGATAAAAGCTCTTTCGGAAATTTTGCCTTGCATGGCGCACAATTCTCCTGTATCGTGAAATTGCGCCCACGATTTCAACGACGCCCGCTTGACGGCGGGCGTTTCTGTTTTCAGTCACTTCCTTTCGCACTGCACCCAGAATTCATGCTTGACGGCTCCGCCTTGTGGCTTTAGGGCCAGGTGCGAATACTGGTGAAATTCCTTACCAGAGACCCATAGCGGACCGCGGGACCGAGCTGCGCCGTTTGCCCGTCATACGGACAGGCGGTGCGAAACTCACAAGCATCCGCCAAAACCAATACCGGCCAGAACATCAAGGCGATCAGCGCATTTAGGCGCGTTTGTGAAATGAACAATCTTGAATTCATTAGAGCGCCATTTTATCTTGCCGCGCTAGACCGAAACAAGTACCCCTTCCGGTGTTCAATTGAAAGACGTATGATCTCCGTAATTTTCCGCCGGGCCTGTTCTCGGCCGTATAAGTGTCCCGGCACGGTTTTCGGATCATGTCCGTTGAAAATGGGCCTGCACCACAAATCTTTCCTGCTTCCTCGTTCGTCTAGGTATTTTCCCATTGCAAAAGAAAGAAAATCCGCTGGCTGTGTCAGCATGCAAGAATCCTTGTCGATATATTCAATGCTGCTGAAATACGGGTTCCTAGGGTCTTTCCCAACGATGTTCCCGAAGCTCTCAAACAGTGCTCTAGCCAGTGGTTCGTATTGGTCTTGCCGTTCGCAAACAATCTTTATTTTCGCGTGCCCCACTACCCGTTGGTTTAGTTTGGCGAGCACAACGGACAAGCACACGATGTACCCACAAACCTTTTTTTCAAATTCCGGTTTCCCTTTCAACAAATCAGCGTAATCGCTGACCTTCACCGCTCCGTAAACCGGGAAAAGCCTATTCTTTAGCGGAATCGGGCCAAGACGTTCCAGTAATGGTTTTATCCTGCGCTCGCCGGCTGTTCCATTCCAGCGAAGCTCGGACATGTGAAGTGCCTTTTTCTTTCCAAGAGCAGGCCGCCAATCAGAAATTAATCCTTTCCACTGCTCGCAATCCCCGCAAAATCCAGCTACTACGGCGTGCCTAGGGTCAGTGTGCTGGCTTTCGTCCAAATACGCAGTCACGTTTAGCATGTCTGTCGTCCTGCCGTGCGGAGAATTGAAAAACATCTCCACCGAATAATACGATTCATAGGGCTTTTGCACGATGGCCCCCTCCTTGTGGGGCATCGGCATACAACATCCTGACAGGTCACTCAAGGTCTGTCAAGTATGTTGTTGCCCTCGTACGCGTGTCCCGGCTGAAAACCCGGGTGTCCCGGCTAGAAACTCTGGAGTTCGGCCTCTTTTTTGTACTTCAAGTATTACTTTGGATTCCTCCGCGCCGGGGTGAAATGTCTCGCTGATCCGCTGAAAAGCCGCCATATTTTCGGCGATTGTGGCGGCTCGCTCGCAAAATCGGACGCCGGACCGGGAGAATTGACGAGCTGCGGCAAGCCGCGCGGGACGAAGCTCGCCCGATTGCGGGCGGACGGGTCGCTTGTAATCGCACTTGGAACCTATAGCCACAACTTATGGTAGCCCGCAAAATCAAAATTGCAACCGAGGCTGCTGTGAATTCTTTGCGGGGAATGGACAGTCGCGCGCGGAGCAGAAAGAAAAAAACAGGTCCCTCGGCGAAGCGCCCTTCGGCAAGCTCAGGGCGATGCCTCGGGATGACCTGGAGCGGAGTTTATGTTAGCTAGTTGTAACCGATGCTGAGGTGAATGTAAGCACACACTCCCGTGAGAGGTGCGCGCCGCCCCGCTGTAACGGCAACCCCGCCGCGCGAGCCTGCGCTTACGCTGAAACCGTCAGCGGAATTCCGCAGATCACAGTAACAATGATTGCGACCACCATCGCACGAACCGCGATCCGGCGATCGGAATCAAAAATCAAGGCGGCGCCCGCGAGTCCCAACGAAGCAAGACTGCCGATAAGCCAGACGCCATCAGCCATCCTCACGACCCCGGGAGTGGACTTCAACTGGGAGGTTTGCACAAGAATAATGGCGCCGGCTATTATGACTATCTCGGCCAACGACACAGCTAGCGAAATATAAGCCCATCCTCTTCGAGACCACCATGTTCCTTTATCACGAATAGTCACCGTCATTGGCATAGGCTCCGGGAAGGATGAGGCACGCAGCGCTTTTTATCGTTAGTGGCCTAACCGCTGCAGTGGCGGCGGAGGGCTTCGTGGAGGCGCTGCAAGCATTCGCCGCAGCGCCCCCGGGAAGCAGACTGATTACGGAGTGATTTTGTACACTGTACCGCATCCGACGTATGGAGGGTTCTCCTCAAGAAGGCAATTGGCATCGCCGCCTACCTTTGTGACGCCGTAGCCATTGCCTTTCCCGTCTGAGATCAGCCCGGACGATGGATTGCCTCCATCCGCGCCACCCGTGAAGGTATACAGCACAGTCAGATTGTCGGCCGTGTCCAATTTGAAGACGACTCCGCATCCAAGGCCGTCAATGCAGCTTTGATTGCCGCCCCAGTAGGTGGCGCCGTAGAGATTGCCGCCGCGGTCCCGAATTATGCCGTTAGGGTCATACCCGCGCGCACCCCCGGTAAAGCTATACAGGACAGTTTCCTCTCCGGAGGAATTTATCTTGTAGATGACGCCGCAACTTGAACCATTACATCCGTTGCCGCCAAGTGCCGCGGTACCATAAAGATTGCCCGCACTGTCACTGGCTAGGTTGCCCGAGGGCAAGCCTCCATTTACTCCTCCGGTGAAGGAGTAGAGCACCGTCTCTTGGCCTGTTGCATTCACCTTGAACACTACGCCGCAACCAGGACCATCGAAGCAATCGAGATGGCCGCCCGCAAATGTTGTGCCGTACAAGTTGCCTTTGGAATCTAGCACTAAATCGCTCTGGGGAATTCCTCCGTCCGTCCCTCCCGTGAAACGGTAAAGTACAGAGAAGTGGCCAGCAGTGTCGAGTTTGAAGACAACCCCGCAGCCGTTTTCATTGCAATCGCCAGTAATACCACCGTATTGGGTGGTCCCGTAGAAATTGCCCTCGGCGTCGCGGGTTAAGCCAGTTGCGGGTGCCCCACCATCTGCTCCTCCTGTAAAACTATGCAGCACGGCTTCTTTGCCTGCGCTGTCGAGTTTGAACACGACGCCACAGCGGCAAGAGACGCCAGTCCCGCCGGCTGTCGCAGTACCGTAGAGGTTGCCTTCGGAGTCGGCGATCAATCTCGCTCCGGGCTCGCCGCCGTCCGCGCAATTCGCCAAACTGCAAAAATTGTACAGCACGGTTTCATTGCCTGAGGAATCCACTTTGAAAATGGTTCCGCAACCAGTGTAGACGCATCCAGTGCCAGTGCCTCCACTATAGGTAGTGCCATACAAATTACCTTGGCTGCCAAGGAATAGGTTAGCTGCGGCGAATTCGCCGTCGGGCGGACCGGAAAAAGTGTGGAGAGTTGTGAGTGTCTGAGCTTGCGCCGGGGGCGCGTAAAAAACTGCAATAACCAACGCGCATGCTAAACTTACCAGAAAAAATTTTGCCGTGGGTTTCATTTCGTCTCCTGTAATTGTGCTGGGCACAACGGGACGGTTTGTGCGCGCACCTTATCGTAGCTTTTGCTATACGGACGAAAGTAGTCCCCTTGACTGGCGGAGTCAAGCTGCCTCGGTTCTGAAATCGACGGAGCTACTTACTAAGGGGCTAGGAACCGCCGCAGTGGCGGCGGAGGGCTTCGTGGAGGCGCTGGCGGGTGTCTTCGGGGAGCGGGAGCGGCTCGGCATTGCAGAAAATTTGAATGGTTTTGCGCGTGGTGTCGACGACCAGACGGCATTCGCCGCAGCGATTGAGGTGAAGTTCGATTTCGGCGCGAAGAGCGGCGTCCAGATCGGCGTCCAGAAAATTATCCAGCTCGGTAATCAGCTCTCTGCACTTCACGCCTGCTCGCTCCGATGAAAAATACGGTCAAGTTTCTGCCGCAGGCGCAGGCGCGCGCGCAGCAGGCGGGACTTCACCGCGGGCACGGAGATATCCAGCGCGTCGGCTGTCTCTTCCGTGGATAATTCTTCGATGTCGCGCAACTGGAAAACGATTCGGTAATTGGGATCGAGTTCGGCGATGGCCGCGTCGAGAATTCCGCGCAATTCGGTCTGCTCGAAGCGCTGCTCGGGAGAGGGACCCCAGTCCTTCACGTCGCGCGGGACGGAATCATCCTGCGTTTCCAGTTCCTGATCGAGCGAGACGACGTTGGGGCGGCGCTTGCGCAGCTTCATCAGCGCCTGGTTGACGGCGATGCGCACCAGCCAGGTGTAAAAGCGCGAATTTCGCTGGAAGTCCGGGAGATGCTGATAGGCCTTGACGAAGGCCTCCTGCATCACGTCCTCGGCGTCCTCTTTATTTTGGGTGATGTTCTGCGCCAGGCGGAAAATTTTGCGCTCGTAGCGGTTTACCAGGGACTCGAACGCTTCCAGGTCGCCACGCTGCGCGCGGTCTACTAGAGCCGACTCGCCGTCATTGATGACGCGAGTGGGAGGGACGGCGCGCATTTGAGTTGAATCGGGAGCCATAAATATTGGACGGCGCGAACCTCAAAGGGTATCACAGAAGCGTCGCCAAGCGGGTTGTCGGAGAGGTCGCGCTTCCGGCATTTTGCGATTGGGATGGCGCAAGGCATGCGAACCGGCCAACCCTTCGCTTTACACCGCGAAGAATGGGGCACCCAAGCACAACCCAACAAGGTGCATTGACACAGACGGCGGCGCGGATTACACTGGATTTGTCGAACGAACGTTCGACTTACAACCTTCCATGCCACGTCCTATTGCAACTCGGCCGCGCGTTGCGCCGGATAAACTCCGTCAGATTTTGCATGCTTCCGCGCAGGTGTTCTCCGAAAAAGGTTACGACGGCGCTTCAATCCGCGACATCAGCAGGGCCAGCGGCATCTCATTATCCGGGCTGTATTACTACGTGAAGAGCAAGCAGGAAATCCTGTACCTGATTCAAATTTACACGTTTCGGACGATATTGGCGCGGCTGGAACGGCGCCTGGCGAGCGTCAACGATCCCGCTGAAAAATTGCGGGCGCTGGTGCAGAACCACCTCGACTATTTTCTGCGGCATCCGCTGGAAATGAAAGTGCTGACGCATGAAGACGAGGCGCTCGAAGGGCCTTACCGGCGGGAAGTCGCGGACATAAAACGGCGGTATTATGAGATTACGCTGCGAATTTTCGAGGAGCTGCGGAAGGCGGGACGCGGGCGGCGCCTGAATGCGCGAGTTTCCGTGCTTTCGCTTTTTGGAATGATGAACTGGGTGCCCACGTGGTACCGGCCGCAAGTGGATCCGCAGGCAGGTCCGCTGGCGGAAACCATGGCGGGACTTTTTCTGCATGGAGCAAGCGGCACGGCGGCCCGGTCACCAGCGCACGCGGGAATTTTGCGACGCAGCCTGACGATGGCAGCGCAAGCAGCGCGTTAATTTTGAACAATAAAACTTTTTAAGGGAGAAATGAAGAAATGGCAACGACGACCGCGGTGGAAACAAAACCGGAAACAAAAACTTTGGTGCAGTACGAAGTGAAAGACGGCATCGCCATCCTGACGATGGATGATCCGCCTGCGAATACTTACACCTACGAAATGATGGGACAACTCGATACAGCCATCCTGAAAGCGCGCATGGACGAATCCGCGCACGTGATTCTGCTGCGCGGTGCGGGCGAGAAATTCTTTTCCGCCGGTGCGAGCATCCCGATGTTGAATAAGGTTGATCCACAGTTCAAATATTATTTCTGCCTGCACGCCAACGAGACGCTTTCGCGCCTGGAGCAGACGCCCAAGCTGGTGGTTGCGGCGCTCAATGGACACACGGTGGGCGGCGGGTTGGAAATTGCGTTGGCCTGCGACATTCGCATCGCGCGCAAGGAAGGCGGAAAAATCGGATTGCCCGAAGTGAACCTGGGCGTGTTGCCGGGAACCGGCGGAACGCAGCGGCTTTCGCGCGCCATTGGACGTTCACGAGCCATGGAGTTGATGGTGACGGGGCGCACGTTCAGCTTCGAGGAAGCGCTGGAGATGGGACTGATCCAATACATCTACGAGCGCGAAACTTTTTGGGATGATGTGATGGCCTACGCCAAGCAATTCTGCCCGCCGAACAAGGCTTCGCGCGCCGTCGGCCGCATCAAGCGCGCCGTGGTGACCGGCTCGGAAATTCCGTTTGCCGAGGCGTTGGGGCTTGAGCGTGAATTGCAGCAACTGCTCTTCACCAGCGAAGACGCGAAAGAAGGAATCAACGCGTACGTGAGCAAGCGTCAACCAGAATTCAAGGGCCGCTAAACACCGCAACCGCAGACGAGGATTCGGGAGGAAACAAGATGCCGACCGCCACGGAAATTCAAGTGAAGCCGGGCCAGCTTTTCATCGACGGAAAATGGGTGGACGCGTCGAGCGGGAAGACGTACGACACCATCAATCCGGCCACCGGCGATGTGATTACGCAGGTCGCCGACGGCGGTGACGCGGACGTGGACGCCGCAGTGCGAGCAGCGCGGCGCGCGTTCGAGAGCGGTCCGTGGGCGGGAATGGCGGCGTCGGACCGCGCCCGAATCCTTTGGAAGATGGGCGATCTCGTCGATAAATACAACGAAGAGCTGGGAACGCTGGAAACGCTGGACAACGGCAAGCCGATTTTTGAGTCGCGCTACGTGGACATGCCCATGGTGGCGGAAGTGTTTCGCTACTACGCGGGATGGGCGACAAAAATTTGCGGCGAGACCACGCCGGTGAAGGGGCCGTTTCTCCATTACACGCTGCGGGAACCGCTGGGCGTGGTGGCCGCGATTGTGCCGTGGAATTTTCCACTTTTGCTGGCGTCGTGGAAGATGGCGCCGGCTTTGGCGGCGGGCAATACCGTGATTCTGAAGCCGGCGCAACTGACTTCGCTGAGCGCGTTGCGGTTCGCGAAAATCGCGGAGGAAGCGGGGCTGCCGGAAGGCGTGTTGAACGTGCTGACCGGCTCGGCTGTCGGCAAGGCGCTGGTCCAACATCGTGGAATTGACAAGATTTCGTTCACCGGCGGCACGGCTACGGGTCAGGATGTGATGCGCAACGCGGCGGACACGCTGAAGCACATCACTCTGGAGCTGGGAGGCAAGTCGCCCAACATCGTATTTGCTGACGCCGATCTGGAACAAGCGGTGCGCGGAGCAACGACTGGAATTTTTTACGGCAAAGGCGAAGTCTGCGCCGCCGGCTCGCGCTTGTTCGTGGAAAAGAAGATTCACGACGAGTTCATCCAGAAGCTGGCGGAACGCGCGAAGAAAATGCAGCCGGGCGATCCCATGGATCCGAAAACGCGATTTGGATCGCTGGTAAGCCAGGGGCAAATGGAATCCGTGCTCGGATATATCGAAAAGGGCAAGGCGGAGGGCGCACACGTGGTTGCCGGCGGCGAAAAATCCAGTGTCGGCAATGGGCGCGGATGCTTTGTACAACCCACGGTTTTCGACGGCGTCACCAACGACATGACGATTGCGCGCGAGGAAATTTTCGGCCCGGTGCTGGCTGTGATCACCTTCGAGGACGTGGAGGATGCCATCCGCCAGGCTAACGACACCGAATATGGATTGGCCTCCGCTGTGTGGACGCGCGATATTGGGAAGGCGCATCGCGTCGCTGCGCGCTTGAAAGCCGGCACGGTGTGGATCAACACTTATAACAATTACGATCCCGCCGCCGGATTCGGCGGATACAAGCAGAGCGGCTACGGGCGAGAACTCGGCATGCATGCGCTGGAGTACTACACGCAGATGAAGAGCGTTTGGGTGAATTTGAAGGACTGAAGCGGTTTTGACGGGCGGCCGGCGGTAATGCGAATACTTCCCGACTATTTGCGGAAGGGAATGAAGCTCATCTTTGTGGGCCTGAATCCCGGGGACCGTTCCGCGCGCGTCGGCCATTATTATGCGGGACGCGGAAATCAGTTTTGGCCGCTGGTTTGTGAAAGCGGAATTCTTCCGGAAGTGATCGGCTGCAATGAGGACCGGCGCGTGGTGGAATTCGGCATCGGGCTGACGGACTTGGTGAAGCGTTCCACGCCGGGATTGGCCGAGATTGAGCGGCACGAATTCGCGGAAGGACGCGTCCTGCTGGCGCAGAAATTGGACGAGCACAGGCCCAAGATCGTGGCGTTTAACGGGAAGATGACGTTCGAGCGATTCGCGGGACGGCCTTGCAAACTGGGCTTGCAGGACGGCCTCTTATACGGAGCGCGGGTTTTTGTCCTGCCGTCGACGAGCGGACGCAACGGAAGCGCCGATCGCGGAGTGAAGAAGCGTTATTTTCGGGAGCTTGCCGAGCTTCTTGAGGATTTGGCGGACTGAAATGCAAGTGGGGGAAGCGGCACAACACGTTTCAGCATTACCGCTGGTGCTCGAAGAGCGTACGGCGGACATTTTGACGCTGCGGCTGAATCGGCCCGGCCGGTTGAATGCACTGAATGTGGAATTGTGCGTGGAGCTGGCCGATGCGCTCCGCCGGGCCGCGGTGGATGAATCGGTTCGCGTGGTGGTGTTGACAGGCGCGGGACGTGCGTTTTGTGCCGGCGGTGATTTGGCGATGCTTCGCGATGCGCGCGAACGACACTCCGTCCATGAGCTGAACGAACTGCTGCTTGCCGGCAAGGAAATTGTGTCGGCCATTGCCGGAATGTCGAAACCCGTTGTAGCTGCCGTGAACGGCGCAGCAGCGGGCGCGGGAATGAATCTGGCGCTGGCCTGCGATGTGCGGATTGCTTCGCAAGAGGCAATTTTTGCTCAGTCTTTTGCGCACATTGGCTTGTACCCTGATTTCGGCGGGACATATTTTCTGCCCAGACTGGTGGGCGCAGCCCGCGCCGCCGAACTGTTTTTCACGGGAGAGACGCTGACCGCCGCGCAGGCCGAAGAACTTGGCATCGTCAGCCACGTGGCATCCGCGCAAAATTTCGATGCGGAAGTGCTCCAGCTGGCGACGCGGTTGGCCGCAGCGCCGCCGCTGCCTGTTCGCGCAGTCAAACGTACGTTGCGCGGGCGAGAATTGGAAGAATTGGAGCGCGTTCTGGACGAAGAAAATCGCATTCAGGCGGATTGTTTTGCTTCCGCTGACGCCCTGGAAGGTTTTCAGGCTTTCTTCGCCAAGCGCAGGCCCGTCTTCCGAGGGCGCTGAGAGAAATCAGAATCGCGCGGCAGTATCGATCTTGTGATGGAACGCAGGAATTGAAACAGGTAAACGGGACAGAGAATCGAAAGAGGAGATTACGAAAATGCCGGCAGCCAGAATTGCAACATTTGACGATTGGATAGACCTCTTCTGCGAATGGCGGAAAGATATCGGCGTCAATTACAAGGAAATCGACAGCTACCAGTTCGAGGCGAAGTTCGGCCCGACGCGCTCGCAGGAAATTGAGTTCGGCGCGTACAAGGGGCGTCCGAAATGGGAAAAGGTGATGGAAATTCCCGATCAGCGCATGCGGGACGGTCTGATGAACCTGATTATTTATCAGGGCGACACGGAATTTGCATCGGTGGAGCAGCAGCGGCGGCTTTTTGAGACTTCGCCGAGCGAGCACGACCGCGCATCGCTGTGCCGCGTGGTGACCGAAGAAATGCGGCACGGCTGGCAGATGTGCACGCTGCTGGTTTCGCATTTCGGCTACAGCGGCAAAGTGGAAGCGCAGAAAATGCTGGAGCGGCGCGCGTTCGATCAGAAGCGGCTGCTGGGCGCGTTCAACCAGGACGTCAAAAACTGGCTGGACTTTTTCACCTACACGGATTTTGTGGACCGCGACGGAAAGTTTCAGCTCACCATGCTGAGTTATTCAGGATTCGCGCCGCTTGCGCAATCCATGATTCCCATGCTGAAGGAAGAATCGTTTCACCTGGGCACGGGACACGACGGATTGAAGCGCATTGTGCGCGCGGGCGTGGTGCCGCTGAATATCGTCCAGAAATACATCAACAAGTGGATTCCGGTGAGTTACGATCTTTTCGGTGTGGACCATTCCAGCTCCGCGCACTGGTTTTACGTGTGGGGGCTGAAGGGCCGCTATGACGAAGCCCAGACTCAACAGGACGTGGACCTGGCGCGCATGAACGAGCATAACCGCGAGTTGTATTATCAGGAATGCCTGAAGCTCATCGACCAAATTAACAAGTACGTTCCGGCCGGGCAGCCGAAACTTTACGTGCCGGACCTGAAATTCAATCGGCATATCGGCGAGTTTGCTGATATGTCCTACAGCGTGACGGGCGAACTGCTCGATCCGCGCAATCACGAAGAATATATGCGGGAAATGGTGCCGCAGCCTGAAGACCTGGACTTGCTTTCCTCGATTCAGGCTCTGGAGCCGAAATGGGTGGCGGCGAAAGGCATGATGGAGTCGTAGTTTGGAGGCGCCTATAAGAGCCGGGTCCATCGTTGTTCTCCGGGAGGGCAATGCAGCGTTCATCACTCTGCGCCGTCCACCGCTGAACGTGATGGATACCGGCATGATGCGTGAACTGGGCGACGCGCTGGAAAATCTGAACGACGCGCAATTCCTGATTTTTGCCGGGGACGGATCACGCGGATTTTCCGCTGGAGCGGAAGTTGCGGACCATACGCCGGATCGCGTGGCGGACATGTTGGGCGCGTTTCACCGAGTCTTTCGCCTGCTGTGGCGCGGCAACTGGATTTCCATCGCCGTGGTCCACGGAGTTTGCCTGGGTGGCGGCTGCGAATTGGCCACGTTCTGCGATTTTGTGCTGGCGGAGGAAAGCGCGCAATTTGGCCAGCCGGAAATTAAGCTGGGTTGTTTTCCTCCGGTGGCGTTGGTGACGTTGCCGCGACTCGCGGGTCCGCGAGCGGCCGCGGATTTAATTTTGACCGGAAGAACCATCGCGGCGTCGGAAGCGCGGTCCCTGGGATTGGTTACGCGTGTCGTGAAAGATGGAGAAGCCGCCGCTGCGGCGAAATCGCTGCTGGCAGAATTGAGAGCGTTGAGTCCTATTGTGTTGCGGCTGACCCGGCGGGCATTGCTCCATGATTACAATTTTGATTTTGAAGGGGCGCTGGATTCCACCGAACAATTTTATTTGGGGCACTTGATGCAGACCACGGATGCCGCCGAGGGCATCCGCGCATTTCTGGAGAAGCGCGCGCCTGTGTGGAAGGATTGTTGATCGCGGCGCCAGGATAAAATTATGGTCGAGAACTGGATGGAGAATCTGGAAATCGTTCCGCAGGAAGTGAAGCGGCGGCTGGCTAATGGCGAGCCGTTCCTTCTGGTGGACGTGCGCGAGCCATGGGAACATGAGACGGCTCATATTGAAGGCGCGCGGCTGATTCCGCTGCGGGAGATTCCCGCACATGCGGATGAAATTCAGGAAGCGGGCGATGTGGTGCTTTTCTGCCATCTGGGAATGCGCAGCCTGGACGCCGCCGCATGGCTGCGTTCGCAGGGTGTGGCCGGGGCGGTTTCGATGTCCGGCGGAATTGACCGTTGGTCCAGTGAAATTGACTCCGCCGTGCCGCGATATTAACGATGCCGATTATCGATATTCACATTCACATTCAGCCGCTGGAAATGTTTAGCGCGTCTTCTCGCGCGGTGATGCAGCGGGGACGCAAGGATTACGACACGGTTGTGGAATACTCCTCGCGGCCGGCGTCGTTCCTGAAGTTTTTGGACGAGACCGGCATCGAGCGCGCCGGACTAATCAACTACGTCAGCCCCGATGTGATCGGATTTACGCCGGAGGTGAACGACTGGATCGCGAATTATTGCGAGGCGGATCCCGCGCGCCTGCTGGCATTCGGTTCCGTTCATCCGCGCTATGTGACGGACGCGGGCGCCGAGGTGGATCGTCTGCATCGGATAGGAATTCGCGCGCTGAAAGTTCATCCATCGCACCAACTTTTCGCGCCCAACGCGTATCGCGAGGGCCTGGGTCCGCTGGCCGCAATGTATGAACGCGCGCAGGCGAACGCAATGCCGGTAATGATTCACACCGGGACGTCCATTTTTCCGGGTGCTCGCAATTTATATGCACAGCCGATGCTCGCGGATGACGTGGGCGTGGATTTTCCAAATCTGGTGGTGATCCTGGCACACGGCGGGCGTCCGTTATGGATGGACGAGGCGTTTTTTCTGGTGCGCCGGCATAAAAATATGTACATGGACATTTCCGGGATTCCGCCGCAGAAGCTGATGGAATATTTCCCGCGCATCGAAGACATTGCCGACAAGGTGCTGTTTGGGACGGACTGGCCGGGGCCGGGCGTCCCCGGCATCCGCGGAAACATCGAGAAATTCAAGGCGCTACCGATTCCCGCCGAAGCGCAGCAGAAAATTCTCTACGACAATGCCGCGCGACTTTTTCCCTTGCGCTGACAGGAAAACAAAATGGACATTCAAACAATTGCCGTTATCGGGTCCGGCACGATGGGCCGCGGCATCGCGTACGCGGCCGCGCTGGGCGGCTATCGCACGATTCTCGAAGATGTTTCCTCGGCGATGCGCGAGCAGGGCGTTTCCTGGATTCACGAAACGCTGGAAGAGGGCGTGAAGCGCGGGAAACTGACGGCCGAGCAAACAGAAGGCGTGCTTTCGCGCCTGACGATGGCCGCTTCTGTGGAGGAAGCTTGCCGTCCCGCCGACATGATTATTGAAGCCGTCCCGGAAGACATGGAGCTGAAGCTGGAAATTTTCACCATCCTGGATAAGTTCGCAAAGCCCGGCGCAATTTTGGCCAGCAACACGTCATCGCTTTCGGTGACGGAAATGGCGGCGATCACTACGCGTGCGGAATTCTGCGTGGGAATGCACTTTTTTAATCCCGTCCAAAAGATGAAACTGCTGGAAATCGTGCGCGCGCTGGAAACGTCCGAAGAGGTTGTGGAAGCGTGCCGGGAAACGGGCAGGCGCATGGGAAAAGAGGCGGTGGTTGTCCGCGAATCGCCCGGCTTCATCACCAGCCGGATTAACGCGATGATCGGCAACGAAGCGTTTTTCATGCTGGAATCCGGCGTAGCGTCGGCGGAAGACATTGATAAGGCGCTGAAACTGGGGCTGAATCACCCCATGGGGCCATTCGAACTGGTGGACCTGGTGGGGCTGGACGTGCGGCTGAGCATCCTCGAATATTTGCACAAGTCGCTGGGCGAGAAGTATCGTCCGTGTCCACTGCTGGCGCAATACGTGAAGGCCGGGCGGTTGGGACGGAAATCCGGACACGGCGTGTATGACTATCCGAAAAATCCGGCGCGGACGACTTCCTCCTGAGCGGCGAAATACGATGCGCGAACCGCGCCATATGGACCCCTTCGAAAAAATTGTGCTGCTACAGGGCGACCTGACGGAATCGGACGTGGATGCGATCGTCAATGCGGCGAATAACGATTTGATTTTGGGCGGCGGCGTGGCGGGCGCCATCCGGCGCAAGGGTGGAGAGGAAATTCAGCAGGAATGCAATGCCGCGGGGCCCGTTCCCGTGGGCGGAGCGGCCATTACCAGCGGGGGCAAGCTGAAAGCGCGCTTCGTGATTCATGCGGCCAGCATGCAGCTCGGTGGAGGCACGACGGCAGCGGCGCTGCGAAGCTCGACGGCGCATTGCCTGCGCATTGCGGCGCAGCGCGAACTCAAGTCAATTGCGTTTCCCGCCGTCGGCACCGGCATCGCCGGCTTTCCCATGCGCGAGTGCGCGGAAATTATGCTAAGCGAAACCATTCGGCATCTTCGCGAAGTTTCAACGCTGCAAACGGTGCAATTTGTGCTGTTCGACGCGCCTTCGCTGAATATATTTCGCGGCGTCCTGAAAAAAATGAAAGCGGCGCCGCCTGCGAAAGCGTGATCCATGAAGCCGCGCCTCCTTTTCATCGGTGAGACTGGCGCTGCCCGCTCGACTATTGCGGCTGCTCTGGCCCGAACTCTGGCGGGCGTGAACGCGGAGGTTCACGCGGTAGCCATTCGGCCCGGAGCAATTGATCCACTCGCAATGCAAGTGATGGCGGAGCGCGGGATTGATTTTCAGCTGACCGCCGTTCCTCAAGTAAACGAATTTATTGCAACCAGCGACTATGCGTTTCTGCTTTGTCGCGAAGTTATTGAGAATTCCGTTGCGTCCAAGTGTGAGCTTGTCAATTGGAGCATTCCGCCTACGCTTCCGGAGACCAGTGACCAAACGGAAAGGTTGCAGCGGCTGAGAACGATTTGCGGAGAATTGGAAACACGAATAACGGCGTGGCTCGCGGAGCATAATTTACTCTGCGATGAGGGCGTTGCGCCGCGCAAAGTGTGGCGCGAGCTGGCGCGGTATGAACATCCCCTTTTCGCCTGGAGCGCGGCTCCCGCGGGAGATGGCGTCGAAATCAGCATTCGTTTCCGGCCTCCCGCGGAGCCCGTGCACGAATATCTCTTCCAATTCCAGCAGCGGGAAATCGCCAATCCTCAATTTCCCTGGCTATTTCAGAAGCAGCTCTATGATTGCCTGCACGACTACCTGGTGGAAATGTTCGTCCGTAATCCGCAGCAGGATTCGGAATAGGCGGCGAGATGCCGCGCACGCCGGCAGCCGAATGGCTTGAAAATAAAATTCGCGCGAATGGCCCCATTTCCTTTGCCGAATACATGGCAGCGTGTCTATATCATCCGGAATTCGGGTACTACACTTCCGCTGAGAGCCGCCCGCGCCGCGACTATTACACCAGTCCTTCGCTTCATCCCATTTTCGGCGAATTGATCGCCCGGCAGCTTCACGAAATGTGGAAGATACTCGATAGCCCAAGAGATTTTTACGTCATTGAACTTGCCGCGGGCGATGGATTGCTCGCCGGGCACATTTTAGATTTTGCCGCTTCGTATTTAGCGGAGTTTTATGGCGCATTGTGTTATGTGGGCGTGGAGATTTCGGCGCCGCGCCGCCAGGAGGCCGCGAAGCGGCTGGAACGCCATGTTTTGGCCGGTGGCGCTTGCGTGCAGGACGAAATGCCGACGGCGATTCCCGCGGGATGCGTGTTGTCGAATGAGTTTTTCGACGCGCTGCCCGTCCACGTGGCTGAATGGAACGGAATGCGTCTGCTGGAATCATTCGTAGACTGCGATGAGAACGGCCGGTTTCGCGAGAAGCTTGACGAACCATCGCTCCCGGATATTTCAGAATATTTTTCCGGATTAGGCGTGAAGTTTGCGCGAGGCCAACGGGCGGAAGCGGGATTGTCCGCCTGCCGGTGGATGGACGATATTGGAGCGCGATTGGGAAGGGGCTTTGTTCTGACCGTGGATTATGGGCACGAGGCCGCCGAGCTTTACCATGCACGGCGCGCCGGCGGCACGCTGCTGGCTTACCGCAATCATCGCGCGGGCGAGGACGTATTCGCCGCGCCCGCTGAGCAGGACTTGACCGCGCATGTGAATTTCACCGCGCTTGAGCGCGCCGGCTGCGGCGTGGGTCTGCAACGCACAGGCCTGGTATTTCAGACGAATTTTCTGTTGGCGCTGGCGCGACGATTTGGACTGGGAAATCCCGAAAGCCGGAACGATGCAGAAGCACTGAAGGAGCGCGCGGCATTCACGAATCTGATCCATCCGGAAGGAATGGGCGAAACATTTCGCGTGTTGGTGCAGCACAAAGGCATCGAGAAGCCGCAGCTTACGGGACTTGAGCCGCTGTAAGAGAGAATGCGCGGCCCTAAGAATGAGTGGAGGCGCTGCTGGGGGCCGCGCTCTGCATTCCGGTGTAGGGTTTGGCGAGATATTTTGCGGCTTCGGCCTGGGCACCGTCGGTATCGTCTTTCATGTGTTGCGCGCGTGAATATTCGTTGACGGCGCGCTCCCGCTGGCCGGTGAGGTCGAAAACTTTTCCCAAATAAATGTGGCTCCATACGCCGACCCATTTGTAACTGGCGTCCATATCGCCATCCAGCGCGTCACGGAAGGCGTTGGCGGCTGCCTGGTAATTCTTTTGATAGAACATGGCCTCGCCCGTGCGGAATAGAGCGAGCGAATTATTCGATTGCAGAGCCAACGCCTGCTGGTAGTCCTGAATCGCTTCGTAATATCGGCCCTGTTCCGCTTCGTTCTCGCCGCGAGCCACGGCGGACATCACGCGCAGGCGAGCATTGGCTTTCAGCAGATTGTTATCGGGATCAATTGTAATTCCGTTCGGTTTGGGCCTACCGAAAGTGTCAACGACAAATCCGGAAGTGGTTCCGGAAATGGTTACGACTTGGGTGACGGGATTGCCTTCCGTCTCGACGTGGATTTCCACGGGCATGGTGAATGCTTCCAGATCCTGCGTAACTTTGCCCACGACCTTAAATCCCTTTGCCACGCGATAGACAATGTATTCCAGCTTGAATTCCGGGATGCCGGTGGAATTCACCCACTGCGAGAAAAATGAATTCAGATTCAGCGGTGCTTGCCCCGCCAGGGTATTCAAGTTCATCACGGTTTGCTCGCCTGAGGGGAGGTGTCGCGATGCGATCTGCTCAAAATTATCGAGGGTGGCGCTCTTACCTCTGTATGTGGAATAGAAATCACGCAGCGTTTTTTCAAACGGCTCAGTGCCGAGGATGGTTCGCAGCATGTGGAAAACCATCGCGCCCTTGTCGCACACGATGGAAGTGTATTGCGGCGAGCCGTATCCCAACTGGTGGGCCTGAGCGATGGCTGCGACATTTTCATACATCAGCGCGCCGACGGCGAATTGCTGCAAGAGTTTTCGCTCGGCTTCCTCACCCTGATCCTGCCGCACGCGCATCACTTCCGAGTAATAGGAAAGGCCGTCGGTGAGCCACACATCGTCGGCGGAAGCCGGCATCACGGCACTGCCCCACCATTGGGATGCGGCCATGCGCGCCAGAGTATCGGCATTTATTTTTTCCGTCCAGTGGCGCGCGCTGATCAAAAGCAATCCCGGGCCGGAATAGTCGCCGACGGAACCATCCGGCATCTCCGCAACCGTCATGGATGATGCCTGCGGCAACGGACCGAATTGCGACGCGAAATCGGTCATGATCTTGCCAAGAGTGTTGGCATATTCCGCCGGGGCCGGCGCGGACGCGGGAGCGTAGACGGAAAATGAAATTCCTTCCGCTTGGACGGGAGTCAATTGCAGCGGTCCACCAACAAATGTTCCGGCCGCTGAAGGTTGCGGGCAATGAAATTTGTAGGACACCAGGCCGCCGGGCAGAATGTCGGGAGTGCCGGAGCTTCCCGTACCCACAATCGCAAAAGTCTGAGGCGCCGTGATGCGAAATTCCGCCGTGTACCGGTTGGCCGGAAAATTCGTCAATGGAAACCAGCGAGCCCCGAGGAGAAGATAGGCCCAGTGCGGATCAATGGATGCAAGCCGCAGCCCGCGCGTGGGGCTGTCTTCCAGGCCGGAAACAGGGCCGGCATAAGTGACAATGATCGCCACCTGCTGTCCCGGTGCGTAGGCTTGCGGCAACGATACGCGCAGACGCAGAGCATTGGCGGGATCGCGATCAAAGCCGAGCGGCTTGCCGTCCAGGCTGGTGACGGCAGAAACATTGAGGTCCGCATGCAGTTCCAATATGGCCGTGCGGGAAACCGCGTCGGCCGTCAACTGGACGATAGCTTTCGCCGCCAGAGTTTGCTCGGCAGTGCGCAGAGTGGCGTCGATATCGTAATGCGTGGCATGAAATGGAAACGGATTTTGAGCGCGCGCCGGGACCGCGGCGAATACCAGCAATGCCGCCAATGCAATGAGAAATCGTGTTGCCCTGGCGTCACCGGGTTTGTCAATCATGCGCATGAACGGTTCCCCTAGAATATCAGAGCGCCCGGACTTCCGCCGGGTTGCCGCGCGGATTCTCCGCCAGCAGCCGCACAATGGAATCCGCAGCGCGTTCGATGGCGCCCCCGGAACCAAGTTTGGTCCGAATCTCCGCCAGATCGCTCTTCATTTGCCGGCGGGCTTCCGGGTTTTCCAGAAGGCGGCGCACTTCCGCCGCCACTTTGGCGGACGTGAAATCACTTTGAATCAGTTCCGGAACGATTTTTCGTCCGGCAATGAGATTTACCATGGCGAACGTCCGCGTATGCACCAGCCATCGTGCAAGGGCCGCGGTGAACGATGACAGCCGGTAAACCACCACCATGGGCGCGCCGAGCAGAGCTGCTTCGACCGTGGCGGTTCCGCTGGAAACAATGGCGCAATCCGCCGCGGCCAGCGCGTTGTAGGTGTCGTCCACCACAAGCGTGAAAGGAACGCCCGAGGAGAATAGGGGCGCAAAGGCATCCCTGGAAAATCCGGGAGCCGCCGCCACCACGAATTGCAATTTTGCGTTCCCGGCGAGATTTCGCATAGTTTCCGCGAGCACCGGCAAATGGAACTTCAGCTCGGAGCGCCGGCTGCCGGGAAGTACAGTGATGATGGGGCGCGAGGCATCCAATCCGTGCGCGGCGGCAAATTCCCGGCGTGATTGCGTGGCATGCACTTCATCCACCAAGGGATTTCCTGTAAATTCCGCTGGAATGTTCTCGTTTCGGTAGAACCCTTCCTCGAACGGAAATATAACCAAAACTTTCTCGAATAATTTGCGGATGCTGCGCACGCGATACCGCCGCCAGGCCCACACCTGCGGGCTGATGAAATACACCAGGCGGATATTTTGCCGTTTCAACCGTTTGGCCAGCCGCAAATGAATGCCGCTGGAGTCCGTGAGGATCGCCAAAGCAGGTTTGCGTCTGCGCGCTTCCTCTTCGAGCTGCCGCAAAGCGCGCAGCACGGCGGGAATCCGCATCCAGGCTTCCAGCAAGCCAAAGACGGCGACTTCCTGGCAATCCACCACGATTTCGACGCCCGCGCTTCGCATTCGTGGACCGCCCATGCCGAAAAATTTCGCACAGGTGCGCGCGCGCAACGCCTCCGCGAGGCGGGCGGCATGCAAATCGCCCGAAGGCTCTCCAGCGGAAATCAGAATTTGCAGAGGTTTTTCAGGTGGCATGGACAGACCGTCAGGGCGCTATGAGTATTTTTCTTGGGCCAAAATAAACAAGGAATGGGCGCAGTGCGATCTTGCAGAGCCATGCCGGCTCAGTCATTAGCGGGCAATGGAGCAGGCGTCATTTCTCCAGCCATCACAGGCAGATGAAGTTCCTGTTCCTTGTACTGGAGCTGATAGAGGCGATAATAAATTCCGCGTTGGGCCAAAAGGTCCTGATGCGTGCCTTCTTCGCGCAGGCGGCCGCGATGGAACACCAGTATACGGTCGGCGTTCTGAATGGTGCTGAGGCGGTGAGCAATCACCACGGCCGTGCGGTTTTCCAGCAGGCGATCGAGCGCGGCGCGGATCAGCAATTCGGTGTGCGTATCAACGCTGGAGGTGGCCTCGTCCAGAATCAGGATGCGCGGCTTGTGCGCCAGCGCGCGCGCGAAACTTACCAATTGGCGCTGGCCGACGGAGAGCGTTCCTCCGCGTTCGTTTACCATCGCATCGATGCCGCCGGGCAGCTTCTGAATATAGGGCGCCAGACCCACTTGCTCGATGGCCTGTTCGACATTCGCGCGCGTCACGCTTTCAGTGCCGAGGCGAACATTCGACTCAATCGTGCCGGTGAAGAGGAACGGATCCTGCAACACGATGCCGAACTGCCGGCGCAAGTCCTGAACCGGGATTTCGCGGATGTCCACGCCATCGAGCAGAATTTGCCCCTTCTGAATATCGTAGAAACGCAGGAGGAGCTGGATCAAAGTAGTTTTCCCTGCTCCGGTGTGGCCCACAATGGCCACGGTCTGCCCGGGGTCAACGCGGAAGGAAACATCGCGCAACACCCAATCGGCATCGCCGGGATGCTCGCCGCCCGTGTAAGCGAACCATACATTGCGGAATTCAATGGCGCCATGAGTCTTGGGAAGCGCGCCGGTTTCCAGCGCGAGCGGTATGGGTTCATCAAGCATGCGGAAGATGCGTTCCGAAGCCGCCATGGCAGTCTGCAAAATATTGAATTTCTCGCTCAAATCCTGAATCGGCTGGAAAAATCTCTGCGCATACTGCGTAAACATAAACAACACGCCGATTTCGACGGTGCCGCCCAGCACTTTTAAGCCTCCGCGCCAGCAGAGCAGGGCGATGGCGAACATACTGAAAAACTCAATCGCGGGATAGAAGAGCGCGTAGGCGTTGATGGCGTCTTTATAGGCTTCCATGTGGACCAGATTAAGCTTTTCGAATTCTTTCTGGGAACGCCGCTCGTGGTTAAAAAGCTGGACCACCGCCATTCCGGAAATGTGCTCCTGGAGAAATGCGTTGATGCGCGCGATGGCGGTGCGGATGCGACGGTTGGCGTCGCGAACGGCCTTGCGGAAGATCAGGGTCACGATGGTCATCAACGGCAGCGCGGAGAGCGTCACCAATGCCAGAACGGTGCTCCAGTGAAACAGCACCACGCCGATGGCCACCAGCAGCACAACGTCATTCAGCATGGCCACCACGCCGGAGGCGAATAAATCGTTCAAAGCATCCACGTCCGTGGTGACGCGGGTCACCAGGCGTCCGACGGGGCTGCGATCATAGAAAGGAATCGGCAGACGCTGCAGATGCGCGAAAATTTCGCGGCGGAGATCGTACATAGTTTGCTGACCGACCCTCTGCATCACCGCCATCTGCACGTACTGCAACGCGAATCCCAGCACCAACGAAAGCAGGAAGGCGATGCTTACCAAAGCCAAGCCGCCGTAGGCGGCCGAGTGGGAAATGTGTCCGGCCGCGCCGGGGACGATGTAGTTATCCACACCAATGTGAAAAAAAATGGGGCCGACGATTTCCATGGCCGTGACGGCCAGCGTCATGACCAGGGCGAGCGCCACCTGCCTCTTGTATGGCGCAAGGTAACCGAGCAGCCGCCGCGTCAGGTTCGAGTCGTATATTTTCCCGAGGGCTTCTTCTTCGCGGAAGTCGCTCATTCGCGCGCCAGCTCTTCTTCCAGTAATTGCTTCTGATACAAATCCGCATACTCCGCGCCCAGAGCGAGAAGCTCGTCATGCGTGCCGCGCTCGACGATGCGGCCGCGGCGCAGCACGATGATTTGGTCGGCGTGGCGGAGAGTGGAAACGCGATGCGAAATCACCAGAGTTGTACGGAGGCGCATCACATCTTTCAATCGCTTGAGGATGCGGTCTTCCGTTTCGGTATCCACGCTGGAAAGGGAATCATCGAGGATTAAGATTCGCGGATTGCGGAGCAGGGCACGGGCCAGCGCGGTGCGCTGTTTTTGACCGCCCGAGAGCATAATGCCGCGCTCGCCCAACAGCGTGTCAAAACCGGCGGGGAAGCGGTCGACCTCTTCGCGCAGGCTGGCGATTTCCGCGGCGTCGCGGACCGCTGTATCGCTTGCTTCGGGCACGCCGAAAGCGATGTTTCCCCGAATGGTCTCGCTAAATAGAAACGGATCCTGGGAAACATATCCGATGGCTCCTCGAATTTCCGCCAATGGCCAATCGCGAATGGGGGTTTCGTCAATAAGCAACGATCCTTCCGGCGCCTCCCACAAACGCGCCACAAGTGAAACCAAGGTGGATTTTCCGCTTCCGGTGTGCCCGACGACTCCGAGAACCGAGCCTTCCGGAACGCGCAGGTTGATATCCTGCAGCGCCGGTTCGGTGCCCTCCGACGCTGTGGGATAGGAAAATGTGAGATGACGAAATTCGATGTCGCCGCGCAAGCCGGCCCCGTGATCGTTATCCGGAAAGTCCTTTCCGCGCGCTTCGTCACGATGATTCCAATGGATGGCCGGCAGCTCAATGGATTCATCGCCGATTCGCGGGCGGGCATCCAACAAATAATTTAGACGCCCCATGGAAGCCGCGCCGCGCTCGAATATATTTGTTACCCAGCCGAGGGCAACGATGGGCCAGACCAATTGAACCATGTAGGAATACATGGCGACGAGAGTGCCGACCGACATGCGCCCCTGAACGGCCATGCGGCCGCCTTCCCAGAGCACGATGACGAAGGTGGTTCCAATCAGAGCTTTCAGCGCCGGAAAGAACATGCTCCAGGAACGAATGAGCTGGATGTTGCGTGACACGTATTCGCGATTGGGAGCGTCAAAGGAGCGCATCTCCGCTTCTTCCTGCGCGTAGGCGCGAACCAGGCGCACGCCGGCCAGATTTTCCTGCGCCTTGGCGGAAAGGGTGGCGAGGGCGGCTTGAATACCTTCCGAGAGCCGGTGAATGATCTGGCCGAAATAACGCACGGAAAGCGCCACGAAAGGCACGGGCAGCAACACCCACAGGGTCAGCGATGGCGACAGCTTCATCATGAAGTAGACCGCGAGCACCATTGTGGAAAGCGTGGTGGCGCTATACATGATGCCGGGACCGAGCACCATACGCACGGCGTTCAGGTCATTCGTGCAGCGCGACATCAGTTCGCCGGTGCGGTTACGGACGTAGAATTCCGGCTCGAGCTTCAGCAGGCAGCCGAGCAGATCGTTGCGCAGGTCATATTCGATATCGCGGGAGACTCCAATCAGAATCCAGCGCGTCCAGAAAGAAAAAATTCCTTTGAGAAAATACAGGCCCACCAGAATCAGGCAGTAGGCCACCACCGAATATGCGCTGAAGGGACGATAGAAGTGGAAAATTGGCGCCAGGAGGGTGCGCGAGGTGCCTTCCAAATTGCTCAGCGCGCGTGGGGCGTGTCCCAGGCAGTCAAAAATAATTCCGATAATCAGAGGCGCCAGACTGCCGACGATGCCCATAACCGTCAGCGTCAGCAATCCCAGCACGGTCATGCCGGTATAACGCTTCACGTACGGCATCAGCCGCCGCAGATGGTGCCAGGCCGAGGGAGGCTTTACCTTCGCGCCTGCATGAACCGCGGATTGTGCTATGGCACCCATATAGTCACAGACGTAACAAACTCTCCATCGTCTCTAAATTATCCTCGCACCCGAGTCCTATGCAGATACAGATGCGCGACGCTTCCCCGAGGCTGCAAATAAAGACGGATGGCCTGGAGCGGTGTTAATCACAAGCTCGGACCCGAAAGCGTAATCTCCGCCACCCTGCCAGTCGCCCGGTCGGAGTAAACTTCCATCACTTGCGGCACATCGGAGCCGGCCCAGTCGAAAGCGTAGTACAGCATGTCCAATTCCTGGTGATTGTCCGTGGACGGGCCGCCGGAATTGGGAGCACCATAAAGGTCAATTACCCGGGTCTTTGCATCGCCGAGGGCCAGCCCGCGGCCCGTACGCCAAGAGCCGGCGTGTGCTCGCGGTGCCGCGGACCCACGGCAGTCACCAGAATGATCCTCCGCCTGCACGGTGATGAATTGGATTACGCCGGCATCGCCGGCTTCCACGTGCAGCGATTGGCCGCGGCAAGGGTCGCGCCAGGTAATGGCGCTGCTATCGTCCGGCTCCGACCGGCCGCCGCCGTAAAGCTTCCTGGCCGTGGTTAAGGTGTCGCGCCCCGGCCGCAATCCGGCCAGTTCCAATTCGTCGACGCGCTTTGCCGTCGATGGCAACGCATGAAGATCGGCGACGATCGTGCGAGGCGAGGGAGCGCTCCCCGCCGCCAGCGCGGTCATCGCAAGCAACAAGCATGCGCTAACGCCATGCCAGAATTTGGTCCATACGGGCTTCAAAATTCTCTTCTCCCTCGGACCACAGACGGATGCGCCCGACTTTGGGCATCGCGCGCGCCCGCTGCACCCATTCCAGCAGGCGGCGAATATTGTCCGTTGTCTTTTCGTGGTAAACATCTCTTTCCTGGTCCTGCGACATGACGGTCACATACGCGGCCTGGGCCGGATTTTCCGGCGCAGCCATGATTGTTCCCGCATTCAGTACTTCGGCCCGGCCGGTAAAGAAATGCTCGAATCCCAGGTCGATCTCGATTTGTCCTTCGGCTTGCGCTCGTCCGTCGTCGTAGTTTTCCCCGCGGCAGAAAATCAGAAGAGGCTGAGGATGTAGCTCCCACGTCCCGTTTTCGGACGCACAGGTCCACAAATCCCACCAGGATTCCAATTCATAGCTGCAATCGGAATGCAGATGTTCTGCAATCAGTTGCGTCGCGGCCGCATCCGTTTCGGTGCCCTCTAAGCCTGCCTCGACCAATGGCGGTTGAGCCGGGTTCACGGCGCGAATAATGAGATGCGCGGGAGCAGGCGTTGGGGATGAAAACGGCGCAGTCCCCAGGAAGAGCCGAAAGCTTTCCAGCATGGTTGCTTCAGAATTGTCCTGAAGCCATAGACTAAAATACGCGCGATTAGCCACCCCGCCTATTATACCCAGCACTGGAGTGCGCGCAGAAACGCGCCAGGTCGCTTGCCAAGAGAAAGCGCCGCCGTCGTGCACCGGCTGACCGGACCACAGGAACTGACCCATGTTTATAGGTTGCGGTCAGGCGTCCTGTGAACTCCCAAGGCCGGGAGCGAAAATCTCTCTATCAGCGACAGCAATCCGCCGCCAGCCAGCGCGGCAAGCAAGGGATCGAGCAGCGGAGACCGCAGGCGGGTGTTCATCACCACCGGAAGATGAACAAGCGTGACCACAATGGCGTAGAACAACAACGCGCGGGCAATTTTCGCATTGGTGCGGCGCAGGCGTAGCCATCCCGCAACGGTCAGCAGGAGCATTATCCAGTAAAAGCCCACACCCGCCCATCGGGCCATGCGATTAGGCCACGATAAACCTTGGGTCCAGAAGACCTGGTCCGTGCTCAGCCAAAATGCGGAAAGCTTCTGGAGTGTTATGTACCGCATCCGCCAAGATTGCTCTCGCCACAGACCGCGAGCAACGCTCCATGCCTGGCGATTTAGTTCAGGCTCGGCGGGAAGCCGCAAGCGCGAAGGGGCGTTTGTTTCCACGTCCCACATGCCCCAGTGAAGAGTGCGTTCAATGGCGTCCATTTCCGCCGGCTGCGTGCGTCCCAGCGGCATCAAGATTCCTTCGACGGCGGCAAATCCGCCTTGCGTGGAGTAAAGCGCGCGCCCATGAAATGCGAGCGTCGTGCGAATCAACCAGGGCGAGAGGGTTATCAGGCATGCCGCGGCAACCCAGGCAGCGCGTCGCCAACGCTCGCGTCCCTTGGCGTAGCCGAAAACGAGGGCAACTGCAATCAACGCAAGAACAGCCGCGTTGAATCGTGCTAATGCTGCCGCCCCGGCGAAAAAACCCACGAGTATGAGGTTGAGAATGCGCGGATGGGACAGGGCTTCCACCAAACATAAAAAAAATAAAACGACCAGGAACGAAGTAATGCATTCCGTGAGGATTTCATTCTGAAAATAGAACAACATAGGCATGAATAAAGCGGCGACAATCGCGGCGCCGCGCGCTGCGGGGCCGAATAGACGGCCGGCAAGCTGCCCGCACATCCACGCGGTCAACAATCCAATCAGAAACTGGAACACGCGGACGGCGATGATCCAATGGCTCCCGAAGAGCAATAGAAAGGGAACGAGCATCAGCGGATACAAAGGTGCGCGGGCCGCAGTGGGCTGATGATTGTAGGTGAATCCATCCCCGGCGATTAGATTCGAAGCCAGTATGATGTATTGATGCTGGTCACCTCCGCCGCTCCAGGGAGCCATCAGGTGATTTCCCGCGACAGCCGTGGAGCCGAGGCGCAGCGCAACTCCGAAAATCACAACGGCCCAAAAAAGAGTCCGACGAATGCCGGCCCGTCCGACGGGGCTTAATTCGCTGCCAATGGGTGTTTTTCTCGCCGAGAATATGTTCACTTCCGCCGCCGCATTTTCGAGGGATACATGGAATAGCCGGCGTGGATGTTACATCAAGAGTTGATATTCAGCATCAGGCGGTCAATGTTCAGCTAACTAATTGTCACGGACGCGGCAACTGCGGCACCTCGCCAACGGTTTCGCCATGGTTTAGATAGCCCCATTTCGGCTGCATTGTGACTCGCCAGTGCAGTAACGGGAAATCCTCGGCGATAGTCTGGCAGACCATGCGGTATCGTATTGATTCGTAGGAGTTTAGGACGCCCCATTTTCATCGGACATTGGCCAATGTCTTGCAATTCCAAGGTCGTATTCACGAGGACAAGTGCGTCTGGAACCGCCGCACGTTTCGGACGAAACGCGACCAGCAAGCAACGAAGTGAGGGCTGATGTCCCGAAAGAGGGCAGGGCTGAGATGGTGGAGGTTGTTGTCGGTGGTCGCGGTTTTGATGATTCCAGGGCTCGCGCGCAGCCAAACCCAAAATCAGAGCCAAGGTCAGGACGGAGGCCAACAGCCAGACACTAGCCTCACCTCCATGAGCATCGAGCAGCTTATGCAAGTGGATGTGACATCCGTATCGAAGAGGAGCGAGCCGCTGGATGATTTGGCCGCAGCGATCTTCGTCATTACCCAGGACGATATACGGCGTTCAGGCGCCACCAATATTCCTGATCTCTTGCGGATGGTGCCGGGCGTAGATGTCGCTCAGATAACCGCCAACTCGTGGGCCATCAGCGTACGGGGATTAAACGCACGATACGGCAATAAGCTGCTGGTGATGGTGGACGGCAGAAGTGTCTACACACCGACATTCGGTGGGGTCTTCTGGGATGTATTGGATGTGCCGCTGGAGAATATCGACAGGATAGAAGTGGTTCGCGGTCCGGGAGGAGTGGCTTGGGGTGACAATGCCGTGAATGGCGTCATTAATATCATCACAAAAAAAACGGAGAAGACCCTGGGAGGTCTCGTCGTTGCGGGTGGAGGCAATCTTGACCAGGGTTTTGGAACCGTGCAGTACGGCGGCAAGTTCGGAAAGGCCACCGACTACCGTGTTTATATGAAATACCTCAACCAGGCTCAATTGCCCAATTTATCCGGCCAGCCGGGCGGAGACGGCTGGCATACACTACGGAGCGGTTTCCGTGTGGACAGCACGCTCTCTTCCAAGGATACACTCTCGGTGGAGGGACAAATTTATGCGGGGCAGCAAGGTAACCCCGTCCTGTATGCTCCATCCGCAAATTCTCCCGAAGCCCAGCCCGAGGATATGCAGGTAGGCCTCTCAGGCGGGGATTTACAAGGCACATGGAATCATACATATTCGGCCCGGTCAGACACAAGGCTGCAAGTATCTTACGATCACTACAAGCGCAACGATGTGTTAAGAGAAGGCCGAAGCACTTTGACCATTGACTTCCAGCATCATTATGCCTGGAAAGCGCGGCAGAATATTGTTTGGGGAGCGGAATACAGTTATTCGGATTCCCACACGGATGGCAGCTTCGGTGTGTTTCTCGACCCGGCGAATCTCAATACCCAGTTATTTAATGTGTTCATCCAGGATGAAATTGCACTAATCGCAAACAGGCTGACTCTGACACTCGGTACCAGAGTCGAAAACAATTACTACACCGGGTTTGGGAACCTGCCGAGTGCGCGGCTGTCATGGAAGGCGAGCAGCCGCCAAATGTTCTGGGCGTCTGTCTCTAAAGCCGAGCGGATACCCGCCAGCACGGACACCGCATTGCGAGTCATTGTGGGAGGCTTCACGACGCCGAACGGCCCTCCCGCCCTGATTACTCTTTTCGGCAATCCCAACTTTCAGAACGAAAATCTGATTGCTTACGAGGCAGGCTATCGAACCACTATCGGTAATCACGTTTCCGTGGATATTGCTGCTTATTATAACGACTATGACCATGAGCAGACAACAGAGTCGGGCCTTCCTTTCTTTGAGGTCGTGCCTCCTCCTCATCTCGTGATTCCGCTCACTTACGGAAACCTGTCCCATGGAGAAACCGAGGGCGTGGAGTTTACAGGAAACTGGAGAGTGACGAATCGCTGGACGCTCAGCCCCGGATATGCGTATGAAGTGATTCACTTTCGCACCAAAGCGGGGAGCAATGACACAACGTCTGTCCCCACGGAGGAAGGGAGTACGCCCACACATAGCGCGCAGCTGCGGTCTCACATTGATTTGTTGCACAGCCTTTCGTGGGATACTTCAGCTTATTTCGTGGACCGTTTGGATTACCAAGCTGTACCTGCCTATACCAGGCTTGATACTCAACTTATGTGGCAGTGCAGCAGGCAGATTGTTTTTAGCCTCGTCGGCCAAAACCTTCTCCAGAGTCGCCATATAGAATGGAATCTTGCGAATGGAGGGGTGATATCCACGATGATAAAGCGGAGCGCCTACGCGAAAATCACCTGGCGATTCGGCGAGGGGAGGTAGCGGTTTGGGATGGTGTCGCACGGCACGGATGCGATCTGTGACGGATCGCGGGGGAGTCCGTAACCGTAAACTCTATCTCGGAAAGCCATGGATGATTTGCGTCATACTGTTCGGCATAGTCGTTTGCCCGGCACTAGGAGGCCATCCCTCCGACGACTTTTCCGAATATCAAGTGAAGGCTGCGTTTCTCTTCAATTTTGCGAAATTCGTGGAATGGCCCTCGGGCGCTTTTGCCACGGACCATAGCCCCATCTCCATATGTATTTTGGGCGATAACCCTTTCGGCGGCTCGCTGGAAAAGGCGGTATTCGGCCAGTCAGCCAACGGAAGGCCACTGATGACTCGCCAAGTGGCCTCACCCAAGGAGGCAGGGGATTGCCAGATGGTCTTTGTTTCTCCGTCGGAGCAGAATCATTTCACCCAGATTATCGGAAATTTGCAGGGAAAGAGCGTGTTGACGGTCGCGGATTCCGACGCTTTTGCCGAGCAAGGCGGCATGATCCAATTCTATATCGATAATCACCGCGTGCGTTTTGAGGTCAACGTCAATGCCTGCACCAATGCGCACTTAAAAGTCAGTTCAAAGGTACTGGCGCTGGCGAAAATCATTTCCGGCAGCGGAGCTGCCGCGGAGGGAAAGGACTAGCATGCGCGCCTCCCGTGACCTTTCCATTCGCCATAAGCTCACACGAATTATTATGGGCACCACGTGTGCCGCACTGCTGCTGACCAGCACGGCCTATATTGGTTACGACTTCTACACTTTCAGGCAGTCTCAGATTCGCGACCTCAGTACTCTTGCGCAAATTGTGGGATCCAACAGCACGGCGGCGCTTACTTTCAACGATGCCAATGGCGCCAAGGAGGTGCTGGCAGCCCTGGCTGCGAAGCAGCACATTGTATCCGCCCGCATATTCGATCGGTCGGGCGGCGTTTTTGTCACGTATACCAGAGAGGACGCGAGCGGAATTCCAGAACCCCCCGCCGCGCTGCCGAATGGCCATTACATCCAGCAGGGGCAGCTCGTGTTGTTTCGCAGAATCATTCTGGACGGCAACCAAATCGGAACGATTGCCTTGCAGATGGACCTTCTGGAGTCACGCTATCGGATGTTCCGGTATCTGGAATATCTCACCCTGGTGGTCCTGCTGGCAATGTTTGCCGCCTATTTGCTGGGATCGCTGTTGCAACGCAGCATATCCGGGCCTATCCAGGAGCTTGCCGAGACTGCGGCGAGAGTTTCCTCGGAAGAGGACTATTCGATTCGCGCGGTGAAGCGGAGCAATGACGAAACAGGCGTGTTGATGGATAGCTTCAACGATATGCTGACGCGAATCCAGCGGCAAAGCGAAGAACTACACACGGCGCAGAACGCCCTCGAGATCAGGGTTCAGGAACGCACAACGGAGCTGCGCCTCGAGGTGGCGGAACGCAAGCAGACCGAGGTAGAACTGCAAAAAGCCAAGGAAGCCGCCGAGTCCGCTAATCGGGCCAAGAGTGAATTTCTGGCCAACATGAGCCACGAAATCCGCACGCCGATGAACGGCGTGATCGGGATGACCGAGCTGGCTCTGGACACGGAGCTTTCGCAGGAGCAGCGCGAATATCTCACGATGGTGAAATCGTCCGCTGACAGCCTTCTGCGCGTGATCAACGACATCCTGGACTTTTCCAAGATCGAGGCGGGCAAGCTGGACCTCGACATTGTAGATTTTAAGATTCGCGACGCTGTGGGAGACATCCTTCGCACGCTTTCGTTGCGCGCGCACAAGAAGGGATTGGAGCTCTCCTACCAAGTCTCGCCTGGCATCCCGGAAAGTCTCAGTGGCGACCCGGGTCGCTTGCGGCAGGTGTTGATTAACTTGGCCGGGAATGCCATCAAGTTCACCGAGAAAGGGGAAGTTTCCATCCGGGCAAGCCTGGAATCGGCGGATGAGCATGGCGTCAAAGTGCATTTTCGTGTCAGCGACACCGGCATCGGAATATCCCCGGAGAAACTCAAGCTGATTTTCGAGGCCTTCGCGCAAGCCGATGGTTCGACTACCCGGCGTTTCGGCGGCACGGGATTGGGGCTGACGATCTCCAAGAGATTGGTGGAATTAATGGGCGGTAAAATTTGGGCCGAGAGCAGGCCCGGCAGGGGAAGCGTGTTTCATTTCGAGGCCGTATTCGGACATGCCAAGGCTGAAACGGGGAAGGCGATAACTCCTTCCCAGCAGGTGGAACTGGAGGGAATGCCTGTCCTGGTTGTGGACGACAATGCCACGAATCGTTTGATTCTCAGCGAGACGCTCTGCAACTGGCGGATGAATCCCACGGTGGCCGATGGCGGAATCTCCGCGCTTGAGAGCCTGCATGCCGCGCTGAAAAGCGAACACGCTTACCCGCTCGTTATTCTGGATGCGCAAATGCCGGATATGGACGGTTTCGCGGTCGCCGAGCAGATTCATAGGGATCCGGCACTGGCGAATGCCACCATCATGATGCTGACTTCAGATCACCAAATGGGCGACGTTGCGAGGTGCCGCGAGCTGGGAATCGCAGCTTATCTGACCAAGCCGATAGGCCAGTCCGAACTACTTGATGCCATCCTGAACATTATGAACAAGCGGCCTGTTTTGAAGACTCAAGTACGGCCCGACACCTCCAAACCGGCAACAATTGCCGGCCATAACTTGCAGGTTCTGCTGGCGGAGGATAATTCCGTGAACCAGCAGGTGGCGGTTCGCCTTCTCGAAAAGCAAGGCCATCACGTTGTAGTCGCCGGCAATGGGCGACAAGCTCTCGATGAACTGAAAAAAAAGACGGGACATCCCTTCGACCTGATTCTGATGGATGTGCAAATGCCGGAGATGGACGGCTTGGAGACCACGGCGGAAATTCGCCGGCAGGAATCTTTTTCGGGCGGCCACATTCCCATCATCGCCATGACGGCGCATGCCATGCAGGGAGATCGTGAACGCTGTATGGAAGCCGGCATGGACGGGTACACCGCCAAACCAGTACGCATCGATGCCTTACTCGCGGAACTCTCGCGCGTGTTATTGGAAAAGCAGAGCGGCAAGATGGACGAGCGAGGACTACCTGGCGCTCCGGGGGTTCGCTTCAATCGCGAAGCCCTGCTGTTGCGCATGCATGGAGATTACAACTTATTGGCCGTATGGGCGGACCTGTTTGCGAAGGATTCGGCCCGATGTCTATCCGATCTTAGGAAGTGGATTGGCCGAGGCGACGCCAAAATGGTGGAAAAGGCGGCGCATTCTCTGGAAGCAGCCGTCAGTAATTTCGCGGCCGCTTACGTTACCGAGTCCGCTGCGCGCATAGAGCTTATGGGACGCAATGGCGATCTTTCCGGTGCTCCCCGCGAACTCGCGGTTCTTCAGAACGAGGTCGAACTCTTAAAATCTTTCCTCGCGTCAGTCTGCCGGGAAAATCAGCATGCGACAAAACGAATGGCAGGGTGAGCACCTCCCGGCCCATGCGGGGAAAAGAGGCGCACATCGTTCTGACGTGTGCGCGAAGCTGATTGCGTTCAGCGGCTTAGCCCGCTCCAATACTGAAAAACTTCAGCGCCGACTCCGCTTAGCATCTCTGCTGCCTTGGCGCCGGGCTCCCCGTACACTTCGAAGCCAGCGAGGCTCGACACCTCGAGGAGCTTCGGCACAAGTTCCTGCACAACGGGGCCCGTCATGTGCGCCAGCAAGGCGTCCGCATCGGTGTAAGTCTCGACAAGCCGGCAGCGTCTACGGTCATTGTTGAAATACCAATCGTAACTGAGCGCCCCCGCTTCCTTCTCGGTGCCGGCAATCATCGTTCGCGCGATGGCTTCGAATGCTCCCAGCTTTCCTTCATTGATCCCAGGTTGACGTTGAGTCGCACCTTCTGTTTGCTCATATCCCGCTCCGCCGGCACAGTTTTCGAAATCTCTTTTTGAAACTTGAAATTTTAACGGATTTAAATTCGCGCAAATCACTCGGCGGTATCCTGTCGCACAAAAAAGAGGCGCCCGCCACGAGAGCGCCTCTTTCATTTTGTGCTCTTGAACGCTTCTGCAGCTTCAGTTTCCTACCACAAACATATCGCCGTCATTTTCCGTGTATATCTTTCCATCGAGGCCCAGAGCAATGGGAGTGTAAGCCGCGCCGATCGCGGATTGCAGGAAGAGATTGCCCTTGAGTGATCCGCCTTGATTGATTACGTAGACGTTGCCATCCTCGCTGTTGGCATAGACCGTGCCATTAACGTCGACTGCGGGAGCGTTCACGCACCACTCGTCGTTATTGGGATCCTCGAACTGCCACTCCGGAATCAGATTGTTGTTGAGCTGTGTAATGTAGTAAGGCCCGCCGGTTCCGTAATGATTGTCCTTGATGATCACCGAGTATGTTCCATCATGGACATAAATCGCCGGGGTTGAATCCCATCCAAAGTTATAGGATGTGAGGTATTGGCCCGCCGAGTTAAACTTGTTCAAATATCCGCGGCTATAATTCAATCCCACGACTCCAAAAAGTACCCCGCCATCCGGAACTACCACGGGGGTTGAAGAAGCCTCGTCAAGCACGAAGCCTGAATCCAGCGAGCCGGCGAGGTCGCGCAGCGCGGTTTGCCACTTCGGTGTTAAATCCGAATTCACGGCGACGATATAGGTACGGTTGTATACAAAATGTGCCCGGCTGACCGTGTAAATCGTTTGGCCATCTGGAGAAACTGCGGGCGCGACGTTGATGCCCGGCCTTTGCGAGCCGCAGGGCACGTGTCCACATTGCTTCGGAGCTCCGGGGACTAAGGTTGCGTAGCTGACGGTCTGGGAAACTCCAGCCGCCGTGATTTTTACCAACCACGCGCCTTTCACATCTTTCTTCCAGGGGTACTTTCCATCCATTACCACGACGTTGTAGTAAATATTCCCCTGCAGATCGATGGTCAGCGGCCCGGAAACAAAGGTATTCGCGGAAGTTGTCCCGAATGGAGTGTACTGCGTAACCAGCGTGCCATCAGACGCATTTATCTTATAGACTGATCCGGAAAACCCAGGAACGAAGACGTAGGCTTTCCACAGCGCCGCATGGAACACGGGCTCCCATCCCTGCAATCCCAGGCCGTACGTGCTCATATGCGGGCCACTCGGCTCTGGTTTCCAATCGCTTTGGAAACTCCACTGCCGCAACAGCGCGCCATTTTCCCAGGCGAACGCTTGCTCAGTCCAGATCTCGCTGTCCCATGCCTGCGGCCCACACGGGTAGGGCATGCCCGAGCCCGGCGGATTGCACGAAATGTATTGTCCCGTCTTCACCTCAAGAAAAACATTGTTGCCATTTACCAGAGGCACTTGATAATGCGCCAACAATTCACCGTTAGATTCAGCCTGTTCCTGGGCGACAAACGGATCGTAGGTGAGCTCGGCCAACTGGGTTGTAGGATTCTGTCCCACGGCAGGTGTTGAACCTCTATGCTGAGGCGTGCGCGCCCACTGCGGCCAGTCCGGATAATTCGCAGGAATGGACTTCGCGTGTTGGGCTGCTCCCCACGCCGCGCCCAATAGTCCACAGGCGCAAAGCGCCAGTTTCAGCAATCGTGATGAAGTCATGTTTCCTCCCCTCGGCTCTCTGTTGTTCGCGCTCTTGCGCGCCGTCGCTAGGGTAGCGCAAAATACCGGGCAGATATATCATTTAATTGTTAAATGTTGGTGCAGGTGCGAAGGAAAAAAAGGGCGCCGCCCGACGGGCAACGCCCCTTTTTTTTACGCGTTCTGCGAGACGTTCGTGTCAGCTAGTTTCCGATTGCGAACATGTCTCCGTCGTTTTCCGTATATATCTTTCCATCGAATCCAAGGGACAACGGCGTGTACGCCGCTTCCTCGGAAGCCTGCAGAAAGAGTTTGCCCTTTAGCGTTCCGCCCTGGTTGATAACGTATACGTTGCCGTCTTCGCTGTTGGCATAGACGTTGCCGTTTTCATCCACGGCCGGAGCGTTGATGCACCACTCGTATCCATCCGGATGATTCGGGTCGCGAGTAGGATTCTCATACTGCCATTCGATCGCCAGGTTCGAATCTAACTGGGTGATGTAGTACGGGCCGCCGGTTGCGTATTCGTTATCTTTTAGAATCACGGAATAGGTGTTGTCGTGAACGTAAATCGCCGGCGTAATGTCCCATCCAAAATCGTAGGACGCCTGGTACTTGCCCGCGGCATTGAATTTGTCCAGGTAACCGCGGCTGTTATCGTTGCCCAGCACACCCACCAGCACGCCGCCATCAGGTGTTGCAGTGGGAGAAGCCGACGACAGATCGGTCACATATCCAATGTTCTCCGCATTTCCTGCCGGGTGCCGCAGCGATGTGTGCCACTTCGGTGTCAAGTCCGCGGCGTTCACTGCCACGATGAATGTATAAACGGGGACAATGTGCGCGCGGCTGATGGTATAGATGGTCTTGCCGTCGGCCGAAATCACGGGCGCCACATTGATGCCCCCGCGCTGCGACCCGCATGGAAACCTTCCGCACATCGTCAGCGTGTTCGGGACCAGTGTGGAGTAACTTACCATCTGCACTTGTCCCGCAGCCGTAATTTCCACCAGCCATGCACCCTTGATATCCGTTCCCCAGGGCTCGGTTGCATTCATGGTTACCGCGTTGTAGAAGACGTCGCCTTGCGCATCAACCGTAAGCGGCCCGGAAACAAACGTGTTGGGATCAGTTGTGCCGAAGGGCGCAAATTGGTGCATCATGGTTCCGTTCGTTTCCTTCAATTCATAGACCGAGCCGGAAAAGCCGGGGACGTAAACCACGCCGCTGCCCAACGTCGCGTGAAATACCGGTTCCCATCCGCCGAGGCCGAGCTTGTTGCCGTTAGGCTCAGGTTTCCAGTCGCTCTGGAAATTCCATTGTTGCGTCAATGTGCCGTTTTGCCAGGCAAACGCGCGTTCGTTCCAGATTTGCGTATCCCAGGTATTAGGCCCTGTGTAAGTGCCGGTTTTGAATTCCAGAAACACACCTGCGCCGTCAATCAGCGGAGCTTGATAGTGAATCAATAACTCGCCGCCGGATGCTTCCTGTTCCTGGACGACAAACGGATCGTAGGTAATGTCGGCCAGTTGTTCAGCTGGATTCTGGCCCACCGCCTTGATGGACCCGGTATGTTGCGGCGTGCGACCCCATTCGGGCCAGTCCGGCACATGTTGCGCTTGAACCACCGAGTGCGTCCCTGCCTGCCATGCAGCCAGCGCAATTGCGCAAGTGCACAGCGCCATAACCGCAAATTTCCATGTCTTCATTTCTGTCTCCCCTTATGTGATTTGAGCTACGGACGATCACGCCGCTCGGAAGCAGCGGGCGCGACTCCAAAAACGTAGGCCGAGCCGGGAGGCCCGCTCTTCACGGCTCCCGCGACCAAGCTGGCATTGGCGGCAGTTGAGCCGCTGAGGGAGACGGAGATCCCGAAACTATCGTTCGCAGCGCCGTCGGAGGAAGTGAACTCGGCAGCTCGGGAACTATTGCGCCAGCCGGTAGACGGTTCCTTAAAAACATAAGCGGCGCCCTGAAGTTCGTTTGCACCCACCGTGGCGCTCGGCGCGCCGATTGCGATATATGTGCCCTTCGCATTCATGGCCGCCGACTGGCCGAATCCGTCACCCTGAATCGCATGGGGAGCGCGCAGTTCAGCAGTCTGGGTCATGTTGATCCAGCCGCCGGTAGGCTCCTCGAAAACATATGCAGCGCCTTTTCCGGAGGCTGCACTGACCGCGCCTTCCACAATCGTTTTTCCGTTTGTTGCCGAAGAAAATCCGAAATCCGCGCTGCTCTTGCCGTCGGAAGCCGCCAACTCGGCGGTCTGAGCCATGCTGGTCCAGTGCCCGTTGGAAGCGACGAATACGTAGGCCGCGCCCTGAAAATTATTGTGCCCGTAGGCGCCTGCGACTACCGTGGAGGGCGTCACAGCGATCGAAGCTCCCATATAGTTGAGCAGTTCGCTGTCTGAAGCAGTAAGGATCGCAGTTTCGTTAAGGTTTCCAGTCCAGCCGCTCGCGGGCTTCGTAAATACATAGGCTTTTCCAGCAAAATCGTTTCCGGATTTATCCTCAGCGAAGAAGGCGCCCACGCCGATCGTGCCGCCGACTATGCCGACACTGTCGCCGAAAGCATCGCCGGACTGGCCGTCGGAGGCAGTAAGCTTCGCGGATTCTGTCATGTTCACCCAACCGCCGGTGGGTTCGACGAAGACGTAGGCCGCACCGGGGCCGGCCGCTTGCGGGTCAAAGTTCGACGTATCGGCCGCGCCGATCACAATCGTATTGCCGCTGATAGAGACGGACGTGCCGAACCCCTGGCCGTTGTCGGATGACGTGAGCGTGGCCACTTGGGTCATGTTTGTCCAGCCGGACGTAGGCTTCACGTAGACGTAGGCAGTCCCGTACTGCTCAATATTGGGATCGAAAGCGGTGACCACCATCGTGTTTCCGCTGACCGCGACCGAAAAGCCGAACCAGTCGTTATTTTGCCGCATGGAAGGAGTGAGCTCGGCAAGCTGAACCGGCTTTGCAGGTGGCGCGGCGGCATGAACATTCACGGCCCCAAGAAACAATGTCAACAGCACGGCAAACAGCAGAGTAAAACGCAGCCTAGGCATGGGTGATTTCCTTTTCCTGTCGGGCAGATGAGGCTATTGTACTCCAGTTATTGCTTAGCCACCCCATTTTGTCTGCGCGCGACGGAGCATGAAACGCGGCCTCTGTTGATCAATGGCGTGCCGCGTCATTGACGAGACTACCCCAGCCGCAGCCTAAGATACGTGGCCAGCAGGGGTCTTCCTACTGGAAATCGGCAAAACGGTTTCACACTTTCGCATCGTCGGGAAGCCGGGCGGTGTGACGACAATTCACAATAGCGCGCTCCATGCCAATGGTCTGTCACGTTTTTGTTAAATTTGTACCGTTAATCCCCGATCTGACCGCGACCCCTCTCCTCCGCGCATTCCCTCTCCTTTGCCAGGCGAACAGCGGCCCGAAATCGCAGGGTCGAAGGGTACGGACAAACACGAACGTCGCACCGCAAGCCGGCCAGGCAACCCCCCTATTCCGATTCGATATGCGAATTTCGGGTTGCCACAAGCACTCCGACGCCAATAAAAAAGAGGATTAAGGTACACGCCATCCAGCGATTTCTTCAGGAGCCCGGTAAACGCGCACCACTAAGAGGAGCTGCGCCGGGTGAATTTGTATTCGTTGACGCGTCCGGCAATCGAAGCATAAGATACGCGCGGGGTGGGGTATTCCTTTGGAAATCGGCCAGACAATCTCGCACTATCGCATCGTCGAGAAACTGGGCGGCGGCGGGATGGGTGTGGTCTACAAAGCTGAAGACACAACCCTGCACCGCTTTGTCGCCCTCAAGTTCCTGCCGGATGATGTTGCGCGAGATCCTCAGTCATTGCTGCGATTTCAACGCGAAGCGCAGGCTGCTTCCGCATTAAACCATCCGAATATCTGTACTATCTATGATATCGGCGAGCAGGACGGGCAGGCGTTCATCGCCATGGAGTTTCTGGAAGGCGTGACGCTGAGGCATCGCATCGCCGGCAAGCCTGTCGAAACCCATGCTTTGCTGAGCCTGGCGATTGAGGTCGCTGACGCGCTCGATGCCGCGCATTCCAAGGGAATCGTCCATCGGGACATCAAGCCCGCGAATATTTTCATTGTGGAACGCGGCCATGCAAGTTGCTCCATTTCGGCCTCGCCAAACGCGCCGAACCCTTATCTGATGCCACGCAAACCCGCGACTCCTCTCCGCCGCCCGAGATCGAATTGACACTTCCCGGCTCCGCGGTTGGCACGATCCAGTACATGTCGCCGGAGCAGGTGCGCGGCGATGTGCTGGACGCGCGGACGGACATTTTTTCGTTCGGCGCAGTCCTTTACGAAATGGCCACGGGCCAACACGCTTTCGCCGGCGCCACCAGCGGGGTCATCTTTCACGCCATCCTCGCCGAATCTTCCCGCCCGGTCGCTGAGCTAAACTCTGCCGTCCCTCCCGAACTGGCAGCCATCATCAATCATGCGCTGGAAAAGAACCGTGAGGCGCGCTACTCCTCCGCCGCGCGGCTTCGCGACGATCTTGCCAAATTGCAACGCACCCTCGATTCCGGCGTTGTGCCCTCCTCTGCAACCGGCCCCGTCTCGCGCATCTCCCGCCGTCCCGTCGCGGAATCCACCGAAACCGCCGGCTTTGCACGGCGCCGCCGCTGGACGATTGCCGCGGGCGCATCTGTTGCCGCTATCGTGATCATTGCGCTGGCGGGCGTGTACCTCCATTTCCATCGCGCGCGCAAGCTGACCGAAAAAGACACCATCGTCCTCGCCGATTTTGCCAATAATACCGGCGATGCGGTATTCGACGATACGCTGAAAACCGCGCTCAATATTTCCCTGCGCCAATCGCCATTCCTCAATGTGTTCTCCGACAGCGACGTTGCGAAGACGTTAAAACTGATGTCCCGGCCGGCGGATACGAAACTCACGGCGGAGGTAGCCGGCGAGATTTGCCAGCGGGCGGGCAGCAAGGCGTACATTGCCGGGTCAATTGCCGGCCTGGGCAGCGAATATGTGCTGGGATTGAAAGCGGTGAATTGCCGGAGCGGAGATACGCTGGCCGAGGAGCAGGCGACGGCGGCGTCCAAGGAGAAGGTGCTGAACGCGCTGGGCCACGCGGCCTCCAGGCTGCGCAGTGCATTAGGCGAATCGCTAGCGACGGTGCAGAAGTTTGATGTTCCGCTCGAACAGGTCACCACTTCTTCGCTCGAAGCGCTGCAAGCGTACAGCCTGGGCCTAAAGATGGAGCGCGAGAAAGGCGCGACCGCCGCGATGCCTTACTATCAGGGGGCCATCGAGCTGGATCCCAATTTTGCCGTGGGCTACCTGGGAGTGGCCAGCCTCTACTACAATCTCGAACAGGAAGAGCGAGCCAAGGGGTATTTCACCAAAGCCTTCCAGTTGCGGGAGCGTACCAGCGAACGGGAAAAACTGACGATTTCCGCACTCTACTACCGGATTGTCACCGGGGAGCGGGATAAAGCGGCCCAGACCTTTCAGCAAGAGATTGATAACTACCCGCGGCATTACCAGTCGTACTTCAATTTGGGCTTGGTGTACGGCGACCTGGGGAACTATGAGCAGGCTTTGGAGGCCGCCCGGCAAGGCTTGCACCTAGCATCCAATGATCCAACCGGCTACGTAAGTCTCGCCGGCTACACCCTGGCGTTGCAGCGCCTGGACGAAGCGCGGCAAATTATTCACGACGCGCAGGCGCGAAAAATAGATAATGTGTACCTCCACCAATTGCTCTATCCCCTGGCCTTTCTCGCTGGAGATTCGGCGGGGATGGTGGAACAGCAACAGTGGTTCGCCGGCCAACAGCAGTATGAGGACTGGGGACTCGCGCTGGCCGCGGACACTGCGGCATATGGCGGCCATGTCGGTCAGGCGCGCCAGTTGACCCAGCGGGCGGCGGACTCCGCCAATCGGACGGACAACAAGGAAAGGGGGGCTATCTGGCAGGCGATTTCAGCTCAACGGGATGCCGCTTATGGCTATCCTGCGGAAGCTCGGCAGTCAGCAACTGACGCTTTGAAGCTGGTTCCCACCAGTCAGGGCGTCGAGAGCGAGGCCGCGCTGGCATTCGCCATGGCAGGCGATGCCGCACAAGCCGAATCCTTGGCAGAAGACTTGGGAAAGCACTTCCCGCTGGACACTCAGATGCAGGGTATCTGGTTGCCGGCAATTCGGGGGCAGGTAGCGCTCGATCAAAAGGACCCGGCTTCCGCCCTGAATGCCCTGCGTGCGGGTTCCGCCATTGAGTTAGGGCAAATTCAGTTCGCCCTCAATACTTCCTGCCTATATTCGGTGTATGTGCGCGGCGAGGCATACCTGGCAGCAGGACAGGGTAGTGCTGCCGCTGCCGAGTTCCAGAAGATTATCGATCACAGCGGGATCGTCTGGAACTGCTGGACAGGATCGCTGGCGCATCTGGGAGTCGCTCGGGCGAACGCCCTGCAGGCGAAAACCTCGTAGGGAGCGGATGCCGATGCCGCGCGCGTCCGTGCCCTCGCCGCCTATAAGGATTTTCTCGCTATTTGGAAAGATGCCGACCCCGATGTCCCTGTCCTAAAGGAAGCCAAAGCGGAATACGCTAACCTGCTGTAGACGGGCGCGCGCAAGTTCGTGAGCCCGGTCGCGTGTCACCTGCCCCTGAAATCAGCAAGGAATGTTCTTCGCCGCTAGGAGCGAACAGACAGGAACGAGCTACGAATCCATGTTTCGCGTTATTCTTTCCTCCCTTCTTCAGAGAAGAAACAGAAGGAGAGGGATTTTAGAATTTTCGGCAGAAACAAAAGCTGCCATAGCCTAGGTCTTCAGGGGTGGTTTGCCAGCCGCATTTAACCTTGCATTCAAAGCATCCGCCCTCTTCGCATATTCGGCTGGTCCAACGAAATAAACATCGAATAAACTTTCTAGCACATCCAAAAGCCACTCAGCTTCTCCGGGTTCAACCTCAACAATCTCTCCTGTATTCTTGTCTTTGATGGGATGGGCACCAAAGTTTCCCACCTGTCGTATCGCATCGACGCTATTCGCCACTGCGCTCGGCAATTGCTTTGAAGCCAAAACTTCATCAATTTCCCGGCTCAAGTCCTGCGGCTTCACCTTTGCATATTCCCGAAGAATATTTTGCAAACAACGCCTACTCAACGCGGCGCTAGCCTTTGGGCTATCGGCCAACACCACGCATGCCTCTCGGTAATCTTCGGCAATTTTCTCAGGAACCTCAGGCGCAACAGGCCCACGAGGATTTTCCTTCGGATACACAAGCATTACCTGATTTTCCATAAACATATTTCCATTTTGTTGCCCATTAACCAGCCAAAAGTTGAACCTCTTGCACACCGGGCATATCTGTGAGGTGATTTTCCATGCCCAGGTCGAATCTGCACCCAATGGATGTTGACTTGCCTGATCATGCGCTGCCTTGTGACAATATCCGCAAATCATTCATGCTCTCCGATCTTATTCTATAGCACTCCAAATCTTTTGCACCGCTTTTTCAAGCGCAATCTGTCTCGACTGAACCCAGGGAGCATAGTGTTTTTCTGTAATCCTCACCGATGAATGTCCGAGAAGCACCGAGACCATATCCAACGAGACACCCGATTTCAAAAGTCCGACCGAAAAAGTGTCGCGAAATCTGTGTGCATGACCGCTAACTCCGGCGATTTTAAAAGGCTTTCCGAGCGTCCGTTGCCAGTCCGCCACTGCCGACGTAGTACGATCCGTCGGCGCATTTCAGCATGTAGCAGAATTGAGTCACGGAACTTGTGTCCCGAATATTTGCCCTCGACAAGTTCGAGGCAAACATTCTCAAGCGGAAATATTTTGCCCTTCGGCAAGCTCAGAGCAAAACTACCGCGAATGATTTTGCCCCTGGGCAAGCCCTTCGATTGGCTCAGGACAAAATTCCTTCCGAATTTTGCTTGGGACAAAAATTGCTGCGCAATTTTTGGAGGCGGGGGAGTTGCAGCGCGCCTAGGCGCGTTGTCCTGAGCGAAGTCGAAGGGAACCCCCGGCCAGTGCCGCTTTCTTCTTGCGGTTCCAACCCTTCAGTTGATTCTCGCGCGTGCGAGCCGAGGAAAGCGTTGCGTGCCCCTCGGTCCAAATGAGTCGTACAGGCCGCCGGGCAGAGGTCCATTCTGCGCCCCGACCGGCGTTATGCTCGTCGACGCGCTCCTGCACATCCTGGGCGACACCAATGTAGTAAGAACCGTCGGCGCATTCCAGCATGTAGCAGAATTGAGTCACGGAACTTGTGTCCCAAATATTTGCCCCTCGGCAGGCTCGGGACAAAATTCTCCAAGCGGAAATATTTTGTCCCCTCGGCAAGCTCAGAGCAAAACTACCACGAATGATTTTTTTGCCCCTCGACAAGCTCGGGACAAAAATTGCTTCGCAATTTTTGGAGGCGGGGGGAGTTGAACCCCCGTCCGAAAAGCCTTGCAACTGGAAGACTACATGCTTAGCCCGTTCCAAAGATTCGCCAGCCGCGCTCAGAGCGGGCAAGAAACTTGGCCGGCTAGCCCCTTTGTCTCGCCGGCGCGCCCGAGGCCCAGATGCGCCAGCCAGCCTGCTATGCGACGCCTCATCTCCCGCGCACAGGCGACGCGAGAGGAGACGCGCTACTTAGTTTTTAATTAAGCAGCGAGAGCTAACTGTGTATTCGCAGTTAACTATTTCCACCCGGTTGCGGACAGGTGGTATCCGGCATGCCTTCCAGCCACGACAGCTTCCGTCGAAACCGTATCGCCCCCTGCCATCCATTATAGCGTGCCGCATATGACGCTCAAAATCGCGGCAGTACAGGCGGAAAGTTGCTATGAGTTGTCCCACCCAGGGCGAGCGCCATTTCAAAAAATAGCGGCTCCCGAACATCAACGACGAAACCGCCGATCGCACGCCGGTTGACACCTTGCTCCGCGCTTTCCATAATCCAAAGGAGGCCGTCGAACACGGATTTGTCCACTGTCGCAGTCACTCTTAAAATTTCCATAGAACGATTCACGCCCGAATGGCGTCTCGCCGGCAACTGGCCCAAAAAAACGGATATGCATCACGTGGCTCAGTTTCTACGGGCGGCGATTTGCATCTCCGCGTGCCTGCTGGCGGTTTTTGCTGATGGCGCGAGTGCCCGCGTGCGCGCGACGTCCGCAGGAGTTCAGCAGCCCGGTGAGGCTGCGCCAAATTCGCGGACAACACGGGAACTGGAATCGCTTGCTCGCGGCTTGCGCGATACGCACGGCAATCGTGGCGTGTCAACGGCGTCTATCCGATTGATTGATTTTGCGCACACGCACGCGCGTGATTCTTTGGGGGCGCGCGCTGCTTTGGCTCTAGGCTATGACGCTTACCGCGCCGGGCATTATGCGGTGGCGCGCGATTGGCTGCAACGCGCCAGCGGTGAGCCACTGCTCGGCGAATACGTTCTCTATTGGTCCGCGCTTTGCGAGCAGAATCTGGCGCGAAATGCCGAAGCTTTTGCCGACTGGGAGCAATTCGCGAAGCGCTATCCCAAGAGCGTGCTGACCACTCCCGCGTTGGAATCATTTGCAGCGCTGGCCATCCAGCAAAACCGCGCATCGCAGGCTTTGGCGATTTTGGAATTTTCGCCGGTTGTGGAGGGGAATCCCGAGTTGCTCTTCCTGCGAGGCCGCGCGCGAGCCGCGTCAGGCCAGCTTGCCGCCGCTGCCGGCGATTTCGGAGCCGTCTATTACGGCTATCCGCTAAGCTCGGCATCGCAGGGAGCGGGGCAGCAACTCGCGCTTCTTCGCGCGCCGCTGGGCGAGCAGTTCCCCGCAGCTTCCGCGGAGCAGCAGCTTGCGCGCGCAGACGTGCTTTTCGGCGCTCATCATTGGCATGACGCCGAGGGCGCATACCAGAGCGTGATGCCGCTTTTGAACGGCGTTCAAAGCGAGCTCGCACAACTGGGCGAAGCACGCTGTCGCGTGAAACTTGGCGCGGGTCCGGACACGCTGGCGAATTTGCACTTTACCGATGCCGACGTGGATGCCGAGCGTCTTGCAGCTCTGACGGATTTTTATCGCGACCGCAATGATGAAGCAAATATGGTTCTCATGGCTAATGCTGCCGCCGCGCGCGCCCCTAATAGCTCCGCGGCGGCCGAAGCTCTTTTCAACGTCGGCAATTTCTATTGGGTACGTTTGAATCGCACCACAGCCGCTGAATTCTATGACCGTGCCGCAAAGGCGTCGCCAGCCGGCCCTGATGCGCCCGCGGCGGCGTGGCGCGCTTCATGGGTCGCGTTTCTGAATGCATCGCCGGGGGTTGCTGGTCGGTTCGATGATTTCTTGCGCCAGTTTCCCACATCGGATTTCGTTTCTGATGCTCTCTATTGGGGCGGCCGTCAAGCGGAAATTGATAGCCAGCCGTCGCGCGCCCGCGCTTTTTACCACAGGCTGCAATCCCGATACGCACAGAGTTACTTCGGCACTCTCGGCGCGCAGCGGCTGAAAGGGCTTGGTCCGGGACTTCTTGATTCGATTCCGGTGCTTGCTGGAATCCCGCCCGTTCCTCCCGCGCCGGCGCTGGATGCGCCTATTCCTCCTGAAGCCTCTGATCGGGTGGCGCGCGCACAGGCGCTGCAAAGCATCGCGCTCGATAGCTTCGCGGAAAAAGAATACCGGCAGGGGTGGAAAGATACGGGCGCTGCAATTCTCCTGCTCGACTCCGCGCGCGCAGCCGATTCCGGCGAGCGGTATCCCTCCGCGATCGTGACCATTCGCCAGCTCTATCCGCAAATCGAGGACCGCCGCTTCGATGAAGTTCCCCTCGATGTATGGCTCGCGGGTTATGCGCTGCCGTACTCCGATGATATTCGTCGCTCGGGCGCGACCATGGGAGTTGATCCGATGATGATTGCCGGGCTGGTCCGCCAGGAATCCGCTTTCGACAGCGAAGCGCGCTCCGGCCCCGGCGCTGTGGGTCTGATGCAGCTTCTTCCCAAGACTGCGCGCAAGCTTGCCCGCAAGCTGCGCATGCCGTATTCGGCGGACATGCTCACTAATCCACAATACAATCTCCGCCTCGGCAGCGCCTATTTCGCGGAATTGACGGCGCAGTTCGGCAGCCCCGAAGCGGCACTGGCGGCCTATAATGCGGGGGAGGATCGTGTAATTGCCTGGCGCGCGGAGCGTAATTACAGTGACGTGCCGGAATTTGTGGAATCCATTCCGTTCAGCGAGACGCGTGATTACGTGCAAATTGTGATTCGCAATGCCGCCATTTTCCGCCGGATATACGGTGACCGGCAATGAACCCTCAGCCCACTTCGCCCGCCATCGCGGCCGAATCTATTCGCCTATCCGCGAAAGCTGGAAGTTTCACCGAATCCGTGATCCGCGAGATGACGCGGCTGGCCATTGCGCACAAGGCAATAAATCTGGCGCAGGGTTTTCCGGATTTTCCGGCGCCTGCCGCAATCAAGGAAGCTGCACAACGCGCCATCGCTGCGGATATCAACCAGTATGCAATTACCTGGGGCGCGCGTTCGTTGCGCGAAGCCATCGCCGAAAAATTTGCGCGGACGCAGGGAGTTACGGTTGATCCGGAGCGCGAAATCACCGTCTGCTGCGGCGCCACCGAAGCCATGATCTCCTCGCTGATGGCGGTCATCAATCCCGGCGACGAAGTTGTGGTTTTCGAGCCTTTCTACGAAAACTACGGCCCTGACGCAATTCTTTCCGGCGCGCGGCCTCGTTTCGTGCGGCTCCATCAGCCGGATTGGTCGTTTGATCGCGATGAGCTTTCCGCCGCGTTCGGCCCCTCGACGAAAGCGATCATTCTGAATACGCCGAATAATCCCACGGGGAAAGTTTTCAGCCGCGCCGAGTTGGAATTTATTCGCGACCTTTGCGTGCGCGCGAATGCGCTGGCGATCACCGACGAAATTTACGAGCACATGACTTACGACGGCGCGCGGCATGTCTCGCCGGCGTCCATCGAGGGCCTGCGCGACCGCACCGTTACGATCAACGCGCTCTCAAAGACATACAGCGTCACCGGATGGCGTGTCGGTTGGGCCATTGCTCCCCCCGCAATCACTTCTTACATTCGCCGTGTACATGATTTTCTTACCGTGGGAGCTGCCGCGCCCTTGCAGGAAGCTGGAGCGGCGGCGCTGCGCTTTCCGGAGGAGTATTACGATACCTTGGGCGAGGAATATCTGGGGCGGCGCAATCGCATGTTGGGAATTCTCGAGCACGCCGGATTCCGCTGCTTCAAACCCTTCGGCGCGTACTACATCATGACGGATATTTCCGGCTTCGGTTTTCCCGATGATGTCGCGTTTGCGCGGAACCTGGTCGCCAAGGTTGGCGTCGCCGCCGTGCCCGGCTCCAGCTTCTATTCCAATCCGAAGGATGGCGCGCAGCAATTGCGCTTTGCCTTCTGCAAGACGGAAGCCACGCTCGCCGAAGCCGCCCGCCGCCTGTCCACCCTTGCTAAGGAATGACCCACTTCTTTTTTAAGCCGGCCTGTCAAAACCCTTGCAAGGCGACTCGTTTCGCGGCGCCCCCGGTAAAAAACCAATCGCCAGTGAACTCGAACATAAGTCTTTAACGACTGACTTTGAACACCGTTCCGCAGCCTTGAAATCCGCAGTCATTGTTTTGAAAGCCACGTATGAGCATGCTCCCATAAAAATTGCCGGCTGAGTCCATGGTTACTCCTTGTGGGTTGCTTCCGTCTTGTTCCTGAGCGGTAGAGGGAAAGCTGAAGATTGTGGTGAATTCTCCGCCAGGAGTAAGCTTGAATATAAATCCGGAAAAATTCGCGCCGCCAATTTGGTTGACGCCGTATAGGTTGCCTTGTGAATCCCTCAGTAAGTGATTCGCATACAGAGGCTCCGGGGTAACCGCCTCCGTGAAGGTAAAAAGAACGGAGAAATTTCCGCTGGTGTCCACTTTGAAAATGGTTCCGCAACCGTCCGGGGGATAGCATGTGAGATCTCCGCCATATTCCGCAATGCCATAGAGATTGCCGGCGGGATCTTGAATCAGGCCGAGAGGAGCGGAGCCATCAGCCTGACCGGTGAAGGTGTGGAGCACCGTGAAGTCGCCACTGGGCTCCAGCTTAAAAATGGTTCCACAGCCGTCGGCAATCTGAGTGCCACCGGCGGGGGAGAAGCATGATAGGGTACCGCCAAGAATCGCGGCCCCGTAGAGGGCCTTGTCACTCACCACCAAGCCTCCTTCGGGCATTATGCCGTCAGTTCCCGTAAAGATATGAATGTCTTTGATCTTGCCGGAGGGAGAAAGTTCAAATGCTGATCCGCAGCCCAAACCAGTAAGCTTCGTGTTACAACTGAAGTCGCCGCCGTAGGGCGAAGTGCCGAAAAGGTTTCCTGCCTTATCCAGAGCCAGAGGAGAGTTTTGGCAACAGCCTTCCGGGTTATCGAAGTGGTAGAGCACCGTCTCGTGGCCACTGGGGTCAAGCTTGAATGCCGTGGAGGCCGCGCCAATGACGCCGTTTCCCTCGGTGGTGCCATAGAGATTGCCGGCAGCGTCCTGAATCAGCCCCGCGATGGGGAAGGCGCCGTCGGCTCCCCCCAGGAAGCCATAAAGCACGGTCTCGTTGCCTGCGCTGTCCACTTTGTACACCGAGCCGCAACTGGCGATGCCGTCGCAGAACGCCCCGCCTCCGCGGGTCGTCCCATAGATATTGCCTTGCGCGTCTTGCATGATCGGGCCGGGATTTGCGCCGTCCGGCGCGTTGGTGAACGTGTGGAGCAGCGTATAAGTTTGCGCTTGTGCAGGTCGGGTTATGGCCGCTGCGGGCAACAACAGAGTAAGTATGATTAGTATACGGACATTGTGGACGCTGGACATGGCTTTCTCCCGGGCTCGATACGCTGTAATCCTTCGCCGGGATTCTCAGCAGCAAGGAAAATATCACCGATTCACAGTCAAAGTTGTCACGGAAATGCAAATAAAATGTCTAATTCCGAAGGCTGGCAAGGAGTCCTTCCCAAGAACTCCCATCCTGATTCAGCGCTTCAATGTAGAGGACAATCCACCATTGTCGCACGGTTGATTTTTCGGTGCGCGAGATAATACTATGCTACAATCCGCGCGTTTGGAGGATTTTCGCCACGATGGAATTCGATCTGATTGCTCCGGGCACGCGCATCACCACCAAAATGGACGGCGCGGCTCACGATATCAGCGCCAGCCGCACGCGGACATTTCTCTGCACGCTGGCGATTGGGCAGCAGATTGAGCAGGAGTCAATCGACGTTGCGGTATGGGGCTCGCCGGACGAAGAAAACTGGGGCACCATGCCGCTGCTAAAAATGCCGCAGCGTTTCTATCGTGGGGAGACCAAGCAGGCGCTTGATCTCTCGCATCGGCAGGAAATTCGCTTTCTGCGGGCGCGTTGCGAGCCTAACCGCTGGGGACGCGTTGCCCCGGAACCGATGTTCGTCATCGGATTTCGTTTGGCGGAGGT
>Ga0265760_10000034_pt1 | contig 47855 bp, 40 predicted proteins | sample NZIome_2_FD_200831 | JGI IMG/M metagenome (GOLD analysis project Ga0265760, IMG submission 200831) | Metatranscriptome of rhizosphere microbial communities from Maridalen valley, Oslo, Norway - NZI1 (Metagenome Metatranscriptome) | ecosystem: Host-associated > Plants > Roots > Rhizosphere >...
CCAATCCACGGCTGATTTCTGGAAGACTACCGGCAAGCAGTGGAACGACGTGCTGGACAAATTCGTCTCTGCCCACAAGGATGAACTCCAGCAGGAAGTGAGCAAGCTTGTTTCCCCGGGCGATTCCGATGAAGTCAAGTTGGCCAAGTGTTACGAACGCGCGCAAAAGGTGCGCGACCTCTCCATTGAGCCCAGCAAGACCGACGAGGAAAAAAAACGCGACAAACTGAAGACTAATAACAATGCCGCTGATGTTCTTAAAAATAATTACGGGACTTACCGAGATATCAATTTTCTCTTCGTGGCCCTGGCGCGCGCAGCGGGATTCAACGCCACGGAGGTTTACGTCGCACCCCGACACCGCGAGTTTTTCGTGCCCGATCTGCAGGAACCCAAGCAACTGAGCGCGGATGTCGTGAACGTTAAGCTCGCTTCCGCCAATCTGTATCTTGATCCGGCTTGTCTGGAGTGTCCTTATAGTTTGCTGCCGTGGTATGAGACAGGAGCTGACGGCTTGCGGGTGGACCGCGATGGCGGCCAGATGGTTTCCACTCCTCCATCGAAACCGGCCGACGCAATTTACTCCCGCCACGCGGATTTGCAACTTTCCCCTAGTGGGGACCTTCACGGAACTCTGGACGTTGATTACCAGGGGCTGTGGGCCATTCAGGAACGCAGTGCGGGCCGGAACGAGGATCAGACACTCCACGAGAAAATGCTCAGCGACGAGATTCTTGATGGTCTTCCTCCGGGCTCTCACTTTAAGCTCAGTGAAACGACCGGTTGGGACAGGAATTCCGGCCCTCTTCATGCGCGGGGAGATATCGAAGTTGCAGGTGCAGTCGTTGCGGCAGGGCACCGTCTTCTGCTTACTGCCGGAGTCCTCCAGGCGGGTCTCAAACCCATTTTCCAGCGGCAGGAGCGCATCTACCCCATTTATTACCGCTTTCCCTTTCAACTGACCGACGACGTAGTCGTGCATTTTCCTGCTGGCATGCAGGCAGATTCGGCTCCTACATCGACGAGCATGCCCGCGGGCGCGGCAACCTACGAATTCAAGGTTGTGCCGGCGTCGGACGGATTGCATTTCACTCGCGCGCTTTCGATTGACGGATTTATGTTTCCGGTGAGCGCGTACTCCGCTCTCCGCGATTTTTATGCCAAGGCGCAGAAAGATGATGGACGGCAAATTGTTCTTAAAACCGCTGCGAAGTAACCAGTTTCGCCGCTGGTCGGAACTGGCTGTATTCCTCTGCGCTTCCGCTGCGGTCTGTGCCGCTCTGTCTTTCCCGGTGTATGCGGGCGGACCGCCGGAATGGTTGGTAGAGGCAGCACAGAAGCCGACACCACCCGGCCTGCCAAAAGATACCGACGCCGTTATTTTGTATGCCGATCAGCAAACCACAGTGAACGACAAAGGCGAGGTCGAAACTCTCCATCGCGCAGTCATTCGCATACTCCGCCCGGGGGGTCGCGACTTCGGGAAGATCGTTGTTTGGTTCAGCCCTGAAGATCCTCTGCTTTCGTTGAAAGGATGGTCCATCCCTGCTTCCGGAAAGCCCTATGAAGTCGGCCAGAAGGAAGCGGTGGAATCCAGCCCTTTCAATTACGACCTGTACAGCGATAACCGGCAGAAAGTCCTAACCATTCCGGCCAGTGATCCCGGCAATGTCATCGGTTACGAGTGGGTTCAGCGCGAGCGGCCTTACTTCCTTCAGAAAGAGTGGGATTTTCAGCATTCTATTCCAGTGCTGGATGCCCGCTTTAGCCTCGATCTTCCCGCGGGCTGGGAGTATGTGACTAACTGGCGTAACCATGCCGAAGAGAAACCCCTTTCTTTAGGGGCTGGGCAGTATTCCTGGCAGATGCAGAATGTTGCTGGATTGAAATCGGAGGACAGCATGCCCGGATGGGATGCAGTCGCCAGTAGCATGTCGGTTAGCTTCTATCCAGCGGATTCCGCCAAACCCGGGACCACGATCGGGCGCAGTTGGTCCGATGTCAGTGCCTGGCATTGCAGTCTGTGCCAAAGCGTCGAATCGGACTCACCTCAAATCCGCGCGAAAGTCTCTGAGCTAACCGCTGGTGCATCCTCCGACTGGGAGAAGATTCAGCGTCTGGCCGGCTACGTGCAGAGCCAGATACGCTATGTCGCGATCGAAATTGGTATTGGGGGTTACAAACCCCACCCGTCTCCCGATGTATTCCGCTCCGGCTATGGGGACTGCAAGGACAAAGCCGCACTGCTGGTCACCATGCTGCACGATGCCGGAATGGATTCCACGATCGTGCTGGTCAACACCGAACGCGCCGAAATCGTTCCCCAATTTCCGACGCTGGACTTCGACCATGCCGTTGTCGCCATTCACTTGCCGGACTCCGCACCATCGTCTCACCTCGACGCGGAAGTCCGTCAACCGGGCCAGGGCCGGCTGCTATTCTTTGATCCAACCAACCCCGCGGTGCCGATTGGAGAGCTGCCGCAGTACCTTCAGGCTAATTTTGTTTTGATGGCCCAGCCTTCCGGCGGCGCACTCATTGAACTTCCTATCTCTCCTCCGGAGGCGAGTCATCGCACCCGGAGTGGGAAATTCTCGCTCTCCGCCGTCGGTAATCTTTCCGGTGACGTTACGGAGACATCCACGGGTTCCCTGGCGGCGGACAGCCGGACCCGCTGGCAATCCGAAAATGCAGCCGAACGGACCAAGCACGTGGAAAACATGCTGGGGAATTCATTTATTCATTTTGCGCTTACTTCGTATTCGCTATCGGGCGACGAGGCTGTCGGCAAGGATTTGGGCCTTCATTATTCCTTCCAGACCGACGGATTCGCGCAATACGCAGGCGGCTACCTGGTGGTGCGCCCATGCGTCATTCGCGAGTATGCTTCCGATATTATGGAGCGGCCAGAGCCGCGCCGCTTTCCCGTCGAGCTGGGAGGAACCAGCGTTCGCGAGGATGATTACGAAATTCTGGTGCCGTCGGGCTTGGTGCCCGACGACCTTCCCGATCCTGTCAATGTTGTCGAGGACTTCGCCGAATATCACAGTAGTATCACTTTCTCATCAGGCGCGCTGCACTACCACCGAACGCTGATTACCAAGAAGCTTATCGTGCCGGTCGGGGAGCTGCCCGCGCTCAAGACTTTTTACCAGAAAGTCGCGGGTGATCAGGCCGCCAGTGCGCTCCTGCGGCCGGCCCGGGCGGCCGGCAATTCCGCTGGAGCCCTGTAAAGAGAATCCCGTCCCCAGGATGTGTTATCAAAGTAAGAGCGGTGCGTGCGGCATGTCGCTCAAAATGCTTGTGCCGGCGTCGTGATGCTTGCAGATGATAAATTGGAATTAGGAAAACAGGAGAAACTGGAATTACATGCCTAAGGGACAGAAGCGCGATTGTTACGAAGTCCTGGGAGTGGCGCACGACGCTACCGCCGAGCAGGTGAAGAGCGCCTATCGCAAGGCCGCGATGCAGTTTCATCCCGACCGCAATCCCGGCGATAAACACGGCGCTGAAGAGAAATTCCGCGAGGCAAGCGAAGCCTATAGCGTACTTTCCGATCCCCAGAAGCGTTCGGTCTATGACCGCTATGGCCATGCCGGACTTTCCAGCAGCGGCATGGGCGGCGGCGTGGATAGTTCCCCCTTCATGGACTTTCAGGACATTCTCGGCGATCTTTTCGGATTTGAAGATTTGCTCGGCGGCGGACGGCGACGAGCGGGTGGACGAGCGCGCGCGCAACGCGGCAATGATCTGCGCTATGACCTAACACTGACGTTCGAGGATGCCGCGGCCGGCGTTACCACAAAGCTGCGGATTCCTCGCCGGGAAAATTGTGCCGCCTGCAACGGAACCGGCGCGAAAGCCGGTACGGGAAGCACCACATGCGAAGCATGCCGGGGGCGCGGCCAACTGATTTATCAGCAGGGATTTTTCTCCGTCACGCGGACTTGTCCCACCTGTCGCGGCGAAGGACGCACCATCCGCGAGCACTGCACGGAGTGTCGCGGTGAAGGTCGCGTCCTGCATGAACGCTCGATTGAAGTGCGCATCCCGGCGGGCGTGGATTCCCAAACTCGCCTGCGCGTGGCTGACGAGGGCGAACCGGGAGTAAACGGCGGTCCCGCGGGTGATCTTTACGTTTTCCTCGAAGTGAAGGAACATCCCTTTTTCGAGCGGCGCGGCGCGGATCTCTACTGCACGATTCCTCTCACCATGGCGCAGGCGGCGCTGGGCGCCGTCATCAGCGTCCCCACGCTGCAAGGCGAGCACGAACTGAAAATTCCCGAAGGCGCGCAGACCGGCAGCATTTTCCGGCTCAAGGGACGCGGGCTGCCGAATCCGCAGGGCGGCAAAGGCGATCTCTACGTGAACGTGCGCGTCGTCACTCCGGGCAAGTTGACGCGCGAGCAGCGGCGAATTTTCGAAGAGCTGAACGGAGTGTTGAAGGCGGAAAATCGTCCCGCCTCGCGCGGTTCCAGCTTCTTCGACAAGGTCAAAGATATTTTCGGCTAGTGCTTGCTGAATCGCACAATGCTGTAGCGCTATTCTTTTGGGGATTCACCCAGCGTGGCGAACTCGACGGCATCATGTGTCACACCTTTTAACTCCGCCATCAGGATGCCTACGAAAATTAATCCCGCGCCGAAGAATTCGCGCTCGGTCAGATGTTCTCCGGCAGCGAGCCAGCCGATAATTACGGCAAACACCGGCTCAAGACTGAACATGATCGCGGTATGCGACGGAGTGGTATAGCGCTGCGCCCAGAATTGCAGCGCAAACGCCAGCGCCGTGGAAATTACCGCCGCGTAGAATAAAGCCCACGCCAGTCCCGCGTTCAGTGTGACGCGCGGAACTTCGCGATGCAGTGCGACCGGTATCATCAGCGCTCCGGCTGACAGCACCGTGGTCATCGCCGACTGCACAGTATTCAAGGCGGCCACGGAATGTCGCCGGGCCCAGGTTCCCGCGGCGATTATGTGCAACGCAAAAGCGATCGCGCAAAAAGCAATCAGCACGTCGCCGCGATTCAGCCCGCCCAAACCTTGTGGCGGCACGGCCACGAAATATAATCCCGCGAACGCAGCCAGCGCCCCGGCGGCTATCCATAAATTCATGCGCACGCGGCCAAACGTCGCGCTGAGCAGCGGCACCCACACCACGCTCGATCCGGTGATGAACGCGGCTTTCGACGCGCTGGTGTATTGCAACCCTGCCGTCTCGAGCGCGTATCCGGCGAACATCAAGACGCCGAGAAAAATTCCGGCGCGCAGCATTCCAGAATCTTTTCGCCGCAGCGCGGCCAGCGAAAACGCCGCAATAAACAAGGTGGCCAGCCCAAAGCGCAGCCCCATAAACGCGAAAACCGATGCGTCCGCCAGCGCATCCTTCACCACAAGGAAAGAGCCGCCCCAGATGAGCGCGCAGAGCAGCAGGGCGAGATCGGCTTGCAGGCGGCGTTTCATTCGATTCGGCGCGGGTTCTTTTTACATCGAATGCGTCTCGTGGACAACGAGGGGCCAAGGTGGGTCGCTGGCATCTCGATCATAGAGCTCAGCTGCGTAAGGCCGCGCAGCCGAGCCGTAATGGTCCACAAAAATGGCCTTGGACCCTCAGCGATTTACCAGATTTGGCACCTGTCCGCCGCTGACCTCACCATTGGAGATCCATCCGGGCAGTCAAACGCCTTCTGAAATTCGGGCAGGTTGGAGAGCGGCCCGTAAGCGCGGAAGCGATCCAGCGGATGCGGATTGGTATTCGCGATCAGCCGCGCGAATTCCGGCCGCGTATTGCTAGCCCATATCTGCGCCCAGGAAATAAAGAAACGCTGGTTCTGGGTGAACCCGTCGATTTTCTCCGGCTGTGGATGCTCTTTATTAGCCATCTGCATCGCGCGGTAGGAAATGGCGAGGCCGCCAAGATCGCCGATGCTTTCGCCGACCACCAGCTTGCCGGTCAAGTGCATTCCGGGTTCGAATTCGTAGCCGTCAAATTGCTTGACGACACATTCCGATTTCGCCTTAAAATTCTTCAGGTCCGCGGGCGTCCACCAGTCCTTTAAGTTGCCCTGCGCATCGAATTGCGCGCCCTGGTCGTCGAACCCGTGCGACAACTCGTGTCCGATTACGGCGCCCATGCCTCCGTAATTGAGGGCGTTGTCCGCCTTGGGATCGAAGAAGGGCGGCTGCAAAATACCCGCGGGGAAAACGATTTCATTGTATTGGGCATTGTAATAGGCGTTGACCGTGGGGGGAGACATTTCCCACTCGTTGCGGTCCACGGGCTTGCCGATTTTGCCGAGATCGCGCTGAAATTCGAATTCCTCGCCGCGCTGCACATTCAGGACGTAGGGGCCGCCATCCACGGTGTATTTGGAGTAATCGCGCCACCTATCGGGATAGCCGATTTTCAACATGATCACATCGAGCTTGGCCAAGGCCTGCTTTTTCGTTTCCGGGCCCATCCAGTCGATGGTAGTGATGTCGTCGCGCAAGGCGGCGATGAGGTTGTGGACCATATCGAGGGCCTGGGCCTTGGCTTCGGGCGGGAAAGCTTTCTGCACGTATTCCTGTCCCAGCGCCTCGCCCAGCAGATCGTCCGTGCTGATGACGCAACGCTTCCAGCGCGGCAGGATTTCCGTGGAACCGGTCAAAGTCTTGTTGTAGAAATTGAAATTTTCGTCCACGAAAGGCTGTGAAATAGCGGGTGCCGCAGCGTGAATCAAGTGCCAGCGCAGATACACTTTCCAATCGTCAACGGAAACACTGGACAATTCGGCGTCCAGGGCCTTGAAGAAATCAGGCTGGCCGACATTCACCTTGGTGACACGCTGCGCGCCCACCTGTTCAAAGTAGGTATCCCAGGAAAAATTGCGGCTGAGCGAAGTGAGCTGGGCGCGGTCCATTGGATGATAATTGGCTTGGGGATCGCGGCGCTCGACGCGGGTCATGGAGGCCTGGGCCAGCTGGGTCTCAATGGCCATCACGGTTTGGGCTTCGGTCTGCGCGGTGGCCGGAGCATCGCCGAGCAGTTCAAGCATTTTGGCGACGTGAGCGATGTATTGGTCGCGCAAAGTTTTCGATTTGTCGTCGGTCTTGGTGTAGTAGTCGCGGTCGGGCATTCCCAATCCGCCCTGCGTCGCTTCGCCGATCACCTGAGTACTGTCCTTGAAATCCATGTCGGAGCCGAATTGGAAGAGCACGTTAACGCCCATCATCTGCAAGCGGGTGGCCTGGGTCTGCACGCCGGGCAAATCGTGGATGGCGGCAATCTGCTGGAATTCGGCATCGAGCGGCTGAGTGCCTTGTTTGTCGATGGCCGCGGTATTCATGCAGACGTCGTAGAGGTCGCCGACTTTCTGCGCGTTGCTGCCCTGCGGCGCGTTGGCCTTGGCGTCCGCTTCCAATACATCACGCAAAACTTTCTGGTTGTGGTCCTGCAGGAGATTGAAATTGCCCCACCTCGGATAAGCCGCGGGAATAGGATTATTCTTCAGCCAGCCGCCGTCCGCGAAGTGATAGAAGTCCTGGCAGGGACTGACGGATTTGTCCAGATTGGCAACGACCGTGCTCTGGCTTGCGTCGTCCGGGATGCCGGACATGTCCGCACAGCCGCCCTCTGTCGTTGAGGCGACCGCTGACGACTGACTCCCGATTTGCTTCTGTAACTTCGCCTGCTGAGCCCGCGCCGGCGAACCGGTAATCATCATCAATGCAGCCAGCGCGCAAAACCACACACTATATTTCGCTTTCATTTCGTTTCCCCCTCGTGAAATTGCCGAACTTCCACCCCGTGATGTTTCTTGTGCCTCATTGCAAAGCTCTCTGGAGCGCGCAGCCGAACTATGATTTTGCGCGACTGTCGCCGGGATCACGCGTTATCGATTTGCGCGCGTTGCAGGCGGTCGGAGTAGTCAATGTAAAGCGTCTTCCACTCCGAATAAAAATCGAGCGCCGATGAGCTGGCCTCGCGGTGACCGTTCCCGGTGTTTTTGATGCCGCCAAACGGCAAGTGTGTCTCCGCGCCAATCGTGGGAGCGTTCACGTAGACGATCCCGGTTTCCAAATCGCGCATGGCAACGAAAGCGTGGTTCACATTGCGCGTATAAATAGCCGCGGACAGGCCATATTTTGAGTTGTTGGCAATCTCGATGGCCTGGGCAAAGCTATCGACAGGCAGCAGCGAAAGCACCGGCCCGAAAATCTCTTCCTGGAAGATGCGCATCTTCGCGTCGCAATCGGCAAAGACGGTAGGCTCGTGGAACCATCCTTTTGCGAATGCGCCGTTTTCGAGGCGATGTCCGCCGGCGACGAGTTTGGCGCCTTCTTTCGTGCCGATGTCCACGTACTTCATCACCGTTTTCAACTGCTGCTCGTTGATGCACGGCCCCATTTCCGTCGAGGGGTCCAAGCCGTCGCCCACGCGAAGCGCGCGCACGCGCTCGAGCAGCCGCTCCTTGAATTCGCCGTACACGGCTTTATGCACTGCGATGCGGCTGGCTGCCGTGCAGCGCTGCCCGCTGGTTCCGAATGCGCCCCAGACGGTTCCTTCGACGGCCAAGTCCAGATTGGCGTCGTCCATCACAATAATGATATTTTTGCCGCCCATTTCCAGATGGCATTTTTTGAATGAGGGCGCGCAGGCGGAACTCACCAGCCTTCCGACTTCGGTCGATCCGGTAAAGCTCACCAGCTTTACGTCGGGATGGTGCATCAACGGCGAACCGGCCTCGGGGCCATCCCCGTAAACAACATTCAGCACTCCCGCGGGCAGCCCGGCTTCACTCAAAATCTGCACTAGGTGATACGTGGAGAGCGGCGTATCTTCGGCGGGCTTGATCACCACGGTGTTGCCGCAAATCAGCGCGGGCATGATTTTCCAGGAGGGAATCGCCATGGGAAAGTTCCACGGAGTAATCAGCGCCGCCACGCCAATGGGCGAGCGCACCGACATGGCAAATTTCGCGTGCAGCTCGGACGGCGTCGTTTGCCCGAAAAGCCTGCGCCCTTCGCCGGCCATGTAGTACGTCATGTCAATCGCTTCCTGGACGTCGCCGCGTGTTTCGGCCAGGACTTTGCCCATCTCGCGAGTCATATCGCGGGCCAGGTCTTCCTTGCGCGCCACCAGCGTTTCCGCCGCGCGATAGAGAATCTCGCCACGTTTCGGCGCGGGCACCAGCCGCCAAGTTTCGTAGGCGAGCTTGGCCGCATCCACCGCGTCGTTTACGTCATCTTCGGTAGACGACGGGAAAATTCCCACCAACTCATCCGTATTCGCGGGATTGCGGTCGTCAATCGCTTTCGCGGTTCGCGCCGCAACCCATTCGCCATTGACGTAATTTTTATAGGCCCTTGGCATTACCGACGTCGCCATTCCACGCTCTCCTGAGGTTTTTCGCCGCTAAATTCGAAGCTCCATCGTATCAAACGCCGCTGTGCTCGTCATCCCCGCATCTGTCGCCATTTGCGCCGTTGGACTATACTTTGACGGCCATGCGGGTGATCATCTCCATGCTGCGCGGGATCAACGTGGGCGGTCACAACCGCATCAAGATGGATGCGTTGCTGGCGATTTATGCCGCGCTGGGGCTGCGGGACGCTCGCGCCCACATCCAAAGCGGCAACGTCGTCTTCCGAACGTCGGGTAAAAGCACGGCGAAACTCGCCGCGCAAATCGAAAGCGCCATTGAACAAAAGAATGGTTTCCGGCCGTCGGTGATTTTGCGCACGCCCGCCGAATTGCGCGCAGTGATAACCGGAAAGCACTTTGCCAAGGAGCGAGCCGTCACACCGGACAGGTTGCTGGTGTACTTCATGGCCCGCGATCCGGGGGCAGAGGCGTCCGCGAAGGTGATGGCGATGAACGCGGGATTTGAAGAGTTGCGGATGGATGGGCGGGATCTTTTTATCAATTTCCCGGACGGCATGGCGCGGCCAAAACTATCTTGGGCGGCAGTAGACCGCGCGCTGGCCGTTCCCGCCACGGGGCGCAACTGGAACACCGTGCTCAAATTGCTGGAAATCGCTGAGGCTCTTGACGCTTCGCCGAATACGAAATAGCCGGATGTCCCCGCGGTCTTATACTGATCCGAAAGAAGCCAATACCGCTCTGCTGCGCGTCTATCGGAATCGCATATTGGGAACGAAGGTTACTTCACAATTAGTCGCCGGGGGGCTTGGGCAAATTGTTAGCGGCGGAATTTGAAGAGGGAACTGCCTGCACCAGCGGCTTGGGCGGATTCAATCCCGCCACGTCGGAGCCGAGGCCGAGGCGCTGGAGGCTGCCAGCATCGAGCTTGCCGGTGGCGTTGATGCCGCTGCGCTGCTGGAACTGGCGCATGGCGGCGGACGTGCCGTCATCCCATCGCCCGCTAGGCTCGCCCTGGTAGAAACCCTGCTGGGCAAGCGCCGACTGAATTTCTTCCACGCGATTGGATTGCGGACCGGACGGCAAGACTGCATGCCCGCTGATACGTTTGGCTCGCGGGTTGTAAGACGATCCATGCCGATGCGAACGGCTGACGCCGTGAGAATTGCCGCCTGCGCCAAGAGCCGGCTTCGCCGAGGCGTGTGACGAGCTATGCACCGAATGATGGACGATGCGCCTCATCGCCGCCATTGCGGGCGTGGCAATCATCAGCACAAGCATCCACACCGCCATTACGGCCAGTTTTTGTCCATACTTCGAATGCAAGAACGCAATGGTTTCATTCATTGTTCGCTCGGAACCGCCCCCGCAAGATAGATCGTCAGCGCCTGATCGCTGTCTGTACGACGTACCACCCGAAATAGTACATCTTGTCCGGGTTTTAACTTAGCTATTTCTTTTCGATAGTCGGTCGAATCGGTAACGGGCGCCCGGTTGACCTCGGTAATCACGTCGCCGCGGGTAAATCCAATGTCCTCGCCAAAACTTCCCGGTTCGACGTCCATAACAATGATTCCGCCCGTAAGCTTCGGGATCCCCAGTTTGCGCTCGAGCTCCGGCGTCAGGTCTTCGGTATGCATTCCAAAGTGTGACGGCGCGGGCTCCGCACCGCTGCTCGGCCCGGTATCGTTCCCGGTCTGCTTCGGGAAAATCTTCGTGCGGTCCGCCACCGTCACGTCGGCCTCATGCGGCTTTCCGCTTCGGTAGTAGCGCAGGTGTACTTTGTTCCCGATGGGCGTGGCGGCCACCGGATTCACCAGATCGTTGCCGGCATGGATAGGACGGCCGTTCAAATCGGAAATCACGTCGCCGGCCTGCAATCCTGCCTTTTCCGCAGGGCTGCCGGACTCGACGGCTTCCACCTGAATACCGTAGGGCGCGCCGAGTTCCTTTAGCATGATGGCGTTGTTGCCGTGATCTTCCTGGAACACAATGCCGATGGAACCGCGGGTTACTTTCCCCTTGGTCACTAAGTCGTTGTAAACCGAAATAGCAGTATTGGAAGGCAACGCAAATCCCACGCCTTCGAATCCTCGGCTGCCGGTATAGATCGCGGTGTTGATGCCGATCACTTCGCCGGCCATATTCACCAGCGGACCGCCGGAATTTCCCGGATTGATAGCCGCGTCGGTCTGGATAAAAGGTTCGAATTGCTGCCCGCTGATGTTGTTGCGGTCTTTCGCGCTAATGATCCCCGCCGTCACGGTGGCATTCAATCCGAACGGACTGCCGAAGGCTAGCACCCAGTCACCTACCTGAGTGCCGTCGGAGTTTCCCAGCTTGGCGGTCGTTAGGCTGCGGCCGGCGTCAATTTTAATCACGGCCAAGTCTGTCTCTTTATCCACACCGATAACTTTTGCGTTGTAGAAAGTCTGATCGCCTGCAAGGGCCACTTGAATCTTGGATGCCCCGTCCACCACATGGTTGTTCGTCAGGATGTAACCCTTCTCGTCAACCACTACACCGGAACCCAGGCTGCGTTCGGCTTCGGGAGCGGCATTCGGGCCGGCATTGCTTTGACCGTCAAAAAAGTGGTGAAAGAAATCCTCGGAATTATCATCACCTTGATCGTCGTCATCGTCTCCATCGCCGCCGCGCCGTCCTTTTCCTCGAGCAGGCACCATGGAAGTTGTATTAATGTTGACGACAGCGGGAGCAAGCTTGGTGGCGATGCCGGAAAATGTTCCTGAAAGCTGCACGGGGTCGGGAACCGAAAGCAGCGTTGCGCCGTTCGGCCCTTGTCCGTGAGTGGCTTGCACGCGCCCGGAAACGACGGTGCCGATCATGATCCCGGCGCTCAGCGTGATTAACACCAGCAGCAGCGCGAATATCTTCCGACGCCGCACCCAATCCACAAGCTCCCTGATTTGCACGCCCATTGCCGGACTCCCTACCACGGTTATAAAACAACTGCTGCCAAGCACTATATCACTTTCGTGCACTGGTTTTCCGCCCGCAAATGGCGTGATTAGCCGTTTTTAGCACTGGGCCCTTCGCTTTTGCATTTCCCGGTCCGTGTCTGATTTATAGATGCCGAGTTCATTGCCATCTCACGGAGCCGTTCGATTCAGTTGATATATATTCAATAGTTGTTTAGGATTGTCATCGGATTCCGACGGGCCCCACGGGGCACCCGGAATTCGCGCCCATCGAATTTCGATTAGTACCGCCCAGTGATGCGGGTTAACTTCAAAAACGTCGAGGAGAAACTTATGAATAGAATATTGACTGCTTTATGCCTGATTGTCGCGCTGGCATTGCCGGCCGCCGCGCAGGACAAGGAACAGGATCGCGTTGAAAATGCAGGCAAGGTGGCGTCCGAAATCATGAATATTCCGGACAATATTCCCCAAAGTGTTATTGACAAGGCCTATTGCGTGGTTGTGCTGCCCTCCGTGTTGAAATTCGCGATTGGCATCGGCGGCAGCTATGGCCGCGGCGTGATGACCTGCCGCGGAGGCAAGAATTTCGACGGACGCTGGAGCGCGCCGACAATGATGGCTTTGGAAGGCGGCAGCGTTGGATTGCAATTGGGCGGCCAAGCCACGGACTTCGTGCTTCTTTTGATGAATGCCCGCGCGGCTTCCAGCATTCTTACCACGAAGGTGAAACTGGGCGGCGACGCGTCGGCTGCGGCAGGCCCCGTCGGCCGCACTGCATCGGCTGAGACCGATGTCGCCTTGCGCGCGGAAATTCTTTCCTACTCTCGCGCGCGGGGCCTATTCGCCGGAATCTCGCTGAGCGGTTCCACGCTGCGTCCCGATAACGACGCCAACAAGAGCCTTTACGGAAAAGATGTGAGCGCCAAGTCCATCGTTTTTGATCGCTCCGTGCCCGCGCCTCCTTCCGCGAAGCTCCTGCTGGCCACTCTGAACAAGCGCACACCGCGCAGAAAGTAACAAACAAGGTTCTACTGTCGATTCACCAGGCCGCTGCGATCTTCACTCTCGCGGCGGCTTTTTTTTCAGCCCGCAACCGGGTACCTCGCCCCAACCCGTAAGCAACCGCACTGCCCGGCGCAGCTGCGGTATCCGCGCTTGACACCTGTTAACCGCCGCACTAGGATTCTGGCCATCGTTCTCACTCACCCGGCCGGTCGCCCAAGAATTCTTGGGAATGTCCGGGTCGTGGGACGGTTTATACCCCAGCCCAGGGGGTGATTCTCAGCGCAGTATCTCAAAATCTGAATAGGAGATTTGCCATGAAAAAAGCACTAAATTCATCATTTGCTTTGATGCTGATTTTGGGCGGGGCGGGTATGTTTGCCGAGGCCGCTCTCACTCAAGAGCCGGTGCCGCCTCCAGCCACGGCCATTATCGTGTCCGTGAATGGCACCAGCGCTCCCAACACTTTTTCTGCCTTTATTGACGCGTCGCCTTACAGAAGCCTGACGCCGGTGAGGGGCGCGCCATTCCAGACCAGCAGCAATTCGCAGCCGGGAGCGTTTGCGACGTCGCAAATCGCTCAAGCGCCGGGAACGAACGGCAGTTGGTGCACGTATGTCGCCGATTCGTTGGGCACAAGCGACAGCGGTAACACGGACATTGCCGTGTTTCGAGGCACCAGCTCAGGAACATTTTTAGTGGAAAACTTCTACGCGGCGGCGGGTCTTTCCGGCATCGAGGATGGCGTCGGACTCAGCGTTAATGGTAAATATCTTTACGCCAACTACACGGGGTCGGTCATGATCGAAGTGCTGCAGATTGATCCTTCCACGTGCAAGCTTCTGGATACCGGTCACGGCGCGGATGCATCCGGCCCGGGGCTGGGCATTGCCGTCTCGATTACGGCGCGGGGGAATTCGGGTTGTGTCTTCGCGGCCAACGGAGACGGCTCGGTCGGGTCGTTCAAGATTGGCGGTGGCAACATCAGCTCTGTCTCCGAGATTTTTACCGAGGGCTCCAGCATGTATGGCGGCGTGCCTGCGATGGCCGCTGTGACCAACGACGGCTATGTGCTCTTCGACGACGCACTTTCGAACGGTACATTGTATGAGGCCTTCAAGATAGGGACAGGCTGCACACTTACGACAGCAAACGAGAGAATTTCCGGTCCGTATTTCGTCACCATCCGGAATTCGGAGACGTTTGTGCTGGCCCCGGACGGTATGACGATTTATACGATCGGTCAGGGGAGCGGCACGATACAGGAAAACTTCTATGCCGGTAGCGGACTGGTGGATTTAACCAGTTGCGAAGATGTGGCCATGAATGGCTTCAAGACGAATTTCACGTATCCCGGCACTGGCGCCACGCCGACGGTCAACGGCGCGGGCGGCGGACTGTTTGTTGCAGAAGCTGGAGGCAGCGAAGGGTCTTACGTGGGAGCGTTTATATACTTCAAGGGCTGCCTGATTAATGGAGGACAGTTTCAAACCAATCTGGGCTACACCAACACCGCGCAGTACCTGGTCACGCTGGCGCAACCCAGCGAATAATTCGCGTTAGACACAGTGGGGGCCGCATGGAGAGCACGCCGTTCCGTGCGGCCTTCGCCGCATTTTGGCCCCTCTTCCGCGATGCAGCCGCGGAATACATCTCTCCTTTATTTGACAATCACGCGGCACGGCGTATTCTTACGGTGGAATGGGGCAAAAATTAGCAGCGGCGTTCGTCTTTATCGCATCCAATGTAGTGAACGGTGAGCCATGTTTGCGCGCGGCGCGAAATGGCTGACGGTCGCCGGTCGTTCTCTGAAGGCGCGGCCCATGCTTCTTGAGATAGCCGCTTAATCCATCCACTGGGCAGGGGTTGATGCCACAAACTCTCTACGAAAAAATTTGGAACGCGCATCTTGTTAAGGATGAGCCGGGCAAACCCGCGCTCATATATATTGACCGGCATCTGATTCACGAAGGGACTTCGCCGCAGGCCTTCGCGGGCCTGAAATCCGCGGGACGAAAAGTTCGGCGTCCGGATCTGACTTTCGCGGTGATGGATCACTCGGTCTCGACGAAAAATCGGCTGTTGCCCGTGCTGGACGTGGACGCCGTCGGCCAGTTCGAGGCGCTCACGCGTAATTGCAACGAGACCGCTGTGCGGCTTTTTGACATGCACAGCCGCAACCAGGGAATTGTGCACGTCATCGGCCCGGAGCTGGGCATCACGCAGCCGGGCCTGACGATTGTCTGCGGCGACAGCCACACTTCCACGCATGGCGCGCTGGGCGCGCTGGCCTTCGGCATCGGCACCAGCGAAATCGAGCACGTGCTCGCCACGCAGTGCCTGCTGCAGTTCAAATCCAAGACCATGCTGATTCGCGTGAACGGCAAGCGGCCCGCGGGCGTTTTCTCAAAGGACATCATCCTTGCCATCATCGGGAAAATCGGCGTGGCCGGCGGGACGGGTTATGTCTTTGAATATGCCGGCGACGTGATTCGCAATCTTTCCATCACCGCGCGCATGACCATTTGCAATATGACCATTGAAGCCGGCGCGCGCTCCGGCATGATGGCTCCTGACGAAAATACTTTTGCATGGTTGGAAGGGCGGCCGTTTGTCCCGCGCGGCAAGGAGTTTCAGTCCGCCGTCGAGCACTGGAAGACGCTGGCAAGCGACCCCGACGCGAAATACGATGCCGTGCTCGAGTTGGAAGGCCGCGATCTGGCTCCGATGGTTACCTGGGGCACAAATCCCGGCATGGTGACGGACATCAATAGCCGCGTGCCCGCGCCGGAATCGTTCTCGGATGACGTGGATCGCAAAGCCGCCGTCAGCGCGCTGGAATATATGGCGCTGAAACCCGGCACGCCCATCACCGATATCGCGCTGGACCGCGTTTTTATCGGTTCCTGCACCAATTCGCGGCTGGAAGATTTGGAGATTGCCGCCAAGGCCGTCGCCGGGAAGCATGTTTCCAAATCGGTGAAGGAAGCGTTGGTGGTGCCCGGGTCGCGCAAGGTGAAAGACGAAGCCGAAGCGGAAGGGCTGGACAAAATCTTTCGCGATGCGGGGTTTGAATGGCGCGATGCCGGATGCAGCATGTGCATCGGCATGAACGACGACATTCTGCCGAGCGGTGAGCGTTGCGCCAGCACGTCCAATCGGAATTTCGAGGGACGCCAGGGCAAAGGCGGCCGCACGCACCTGGTAAGTCCGCTGATGGCCGCTGCCGCCGCCATCGAAGGCCATTTTGTGGACGTGCGTAAGTGGGGCGTGGACGGCGGAATTTAACGACCCCATGCGTGACAGACGTCGCTTTGTGACGATTGTCGGAGGAGCGGCGCTCTTGCTTACGCTGACCTTCTTACTTTTAGTTTCGATTGCCGTTGCCGCATTCCACCTCTCGTCATTGCAGGTGAATGAATGGCGCGGAGAAGTCATTGTGGGGGCGATTTTTGTCATTACGCTAGGAGCGGTGGTTTGGGGGATGCTTCGAAAGTTGCAATCTCACTACTCCCGGCGTGAGGCGCGTGCGGTTACCGTGACATTTGCGGCAGTCTCTCCAGTGTTGATGGGGATCGGTTTCGTGCTAGGAATGACCGTGGGAGGCTTCGCGGACGTAGCTTTCGGTACACAGTCGGATGTAGTTGCCTTCGCGTGCGTTGTCGTGGGGTCCGCGGCGGTAACTGCGCTTCTAATGCTTCTGGTTAGCGGACTTGCGATGGGGATTACGCGTTTGACCATTAAGTCGGAGGAACGCGCATCGATTAGTACGATTTGAGAATCGTGAAAAACAGGTCCCTCGCCTCGTGGCGCGCTTCGCGCATGGCTCGAGATGACCGCAGTAATTTAGGAAGGGGAGCGAAGCATGGAACCGTTTCATAAGCATACCGGGCTGGTGGCGGCGCTGGATCGCGTCAATGTTGACACCGACCAGATGGTGCCCAAGCAATTTTGCAAATTGCTGAGCCGCGAAGGATTCGGCCGCGTACTTTTCTACGATTGGCGCTATCTTCCCGGCGAAAAACCGAACCCGCAATTCGTGCTGAACTTTCCGCGCTATCGCGGCGCGTCCGTGCTGCTGGCGCGGGCGAATTTCGGCTGCGGATCGAGCCGCGAACACGCTCCCTGGGCGATTTTGGATTATGGCTTCCATGTGGTGCTCGCGCCCAGCTTCGCCGACATTTTTTATAACAACTGCTTCAAGAACGGCATCCTGCCCGCCACGCTCACCGACGTGCAAATGGACGAGCTCTTTTCCCGTGCCGAGTCGCGCGGAAATTATGCGCTGACCGCCGATCTCGAAAGCCAGACCATCTCCGACGATACCGGATTGCGCTACAGTTTCGAGATTGATCCTTTCCGCAAGCATTGCCTTTACAATGGACTCGACGACATCGGACTGACGCTCGAGCATAGCGACGCCATCGCCGCCTACGAGAAAAAACATCACGTCCCGCCCGCCGGGCAACCGCATCGCCTGCAACCCACAATGTACGAGGCCGTCGACGTGCAGCATTACCAGGAACCAAGCTAACTTACTTCCCGAGTTCGAATTCCGCTGCGTTCGGGATGACGGGTGCTGGTATGCTCGGTGTACCGATGCGGCGGAGATTCTTTGTCGAGCGATTTGACGGCGCGCGGGCGGTGGTGCGCGGCGAGACGGCCACACACCTCACGCGCGTGCTGCGTGCGGCGCAGGGTCAACTCTACGAGCTGAGCGACGGCGAGTCGGTGTGGCTGGGGCGTGTACAATGGGCCGGACGCGACGAAGTGGAATTTGCGTTGGTGGAGCCGGTCATGCCAATAGGCCCAACCGGAGCCGCCGGATCGCCAGCGCCGCCGCTGGAAATTTCCCTCCTTTTGTCCATCGTCAAATTCGACCGCATGGAGTGGTGTCTGGAAAAGGCGACGGAGCTGGGCGCGAGCGAAATCGTGCCACTGGCAGCGGAGCGGAGTGCACGGGCGCTGGTGGCGGCGTCGGTGAAACGCGCGGCGCGGTGGGAAAGAATTTTGCTGGAGTCGGCGCAGCAGTCGCGGAGGCTGCGTCCGCCGGTGCTGCGCGCGGCGATCAAGCCGGCGTCGGCGTTCGCGGCGTGCGAGGCGGAGTTGCGGCTGCTGTGCTCCGAGGAACGCGATGCACAGCCGATGAAGGGGGCATTTGCTGCGCGGGAAAGCGCCAAAATGGAAAGCGTGAATGTAAAGAGCGCACCGCGAATGGCGATTGCGATTGGTCCGGAAGGCGGATGGACGGAAGAGGAATCGCAGGCCGCGGTGGCGGCGGGATTTTGCGCGGTTAGCCTGGGCGAGAATATTCTGCGGACGGAAACGGCGGTGATTGCAGCGCTGGCTGTAGTGCAGTACGCCGTCAATTCCGGAAGTTAGAAGCGCTCAAAAGCCGATTTCCTGCGCGATACATTATTTCCGTAAGCCTCATGCTAAGCGCCATGAAGACAATCGGACATGTGGAGGCCCTCTTCCGGTATCCCGTGAAGTCCATGCGCGGCGAAAAACTCGAGGCTGCCAATCTGGGCTGGCACGGGATTGATGGCGACCGACGCCTGGCATTCCGGCGGATTGATGACCGCAGCGGGTTCCCATGGCTAACGGCAAGCAAGCTTCCTGAACTGCTGCTGTTTGCTCCGCAGCGCCGTGAAGACGGTGCTCAGGGAGACCTTCCTACGCATATTCGCACGCCAGATGGCCATCTGATGCCTGTCTTCAGCCCAGACCTGGCGACCGAGATCGGACGTCGGTGCGGGGCTCCAGTAGAGATAATGCAATTGAATAATGGCGTCTTCGATGATGCGAGCATCTCCGTGATCGCCTTCGATACAGTGCGCGAGATTGGACGACTCGCGGGAATCGCCCCGGACGTGCGACGATTTCGTCCGAATGTCGTAATTCGGTTGCTGCGACCATGCCCCTTTCAGGAAGGCGAGTGGTTAGGCGGCGTGCTCTCATTCGGCGAGGGGGAGGACGCTCCCGCCATCGCCGTCACCACGCACGACGTTCGCTGCTCGATGGTGAACTATGATCCCGACTCAGCAAGTTCCGCGCCGGAAATGATGAAAGCGGTCGTTCGCGCGAACCAGAACAAGGCGGGAATTTATGGAGCGGTTATTCGCATCGGTCAATTGGCGGTTGGACAGCCCATACTCTTCCGTGCAGCGACCGAGAAAGAGGAACGCGAGTGATCGAAATACAATGCCGGGGACGCCGCGCAACCTGCCGTTACAGTTTGCCGCTGGGGTGACCCACGCCGAAATGAATGCCGGCTGTTTTTACTTCGATACCGGGGGAATTGTTGAGGAATTCGTCGTAGCTCTTCATGCGATTGTTCCGCAACCACCATAGGAAAGCGATTGCGCTGGCGAGCACCAGATACGGCACAACACGGGCGGGATCGTGAGCAGCTCCGGGAGCGCGCCACGCGGGCAACACGCGCGTAAAGAAGTGGTAGAACAGAAACAGCGCACCGATGCCGACTCCCAGGCAGTACTGAATTCGCAGATGAGTCAGCATCGCCGACCGTTTGCGGTGTTTGCCGAAATAATAATGAATTTCACGGAGGTCTTCGGCGCGCAGGAACTGCCGCTCGATATTGGCGATAATCACCAGGTTGCGGTTGTACCAGTAAGACGCGTCGTAAAGATGGGCGATGAGCCACGCGCAGAGCAGCAGCATCAATGCGCAGGCGAAATCAATCGGCATTACGCGCTTTTCCACCAGGCCGAAGAGCGCGAAAGCGCCCACCACCACGCCCACCGACTGCCACACCACCAGAATATGCGTATTGATGTCGTTGAACATCTGGTCATACATTCGCAGCAGGAATTGCGAGCGATCATCCATGGGCGGCATGGCAACCTCCATGGTATCCCTTCCAGAGGCCGTTGATATTGCGAATTGAATCGCGGATGCAGCGCTGATATCCGCCGACGGGATGCCGCCGAAATATCTCGCCGTCAAAAAAATCGCCGAAAGAAGCATCCAGCGTGAAGCGGTTGCAATCCACGCTGAGCACGGGCATCAGCTCCGCCATTCTTCGCTGCACCTCGGGACGCCCGCCCAAGATATGCACTGGACGATTGAAAGCCTGGGGAGGAATCATGGTGCCGCCATACCGCGTGGGCACGCTGTAGCCCAGAATAAACTGCTGCGGAATTATGCGGTCCAGTTTGCCGGCGAACGATTGATGCTTGGGAACGATGACCACGAAGCGGGAGTGCTGCAGCAGCTCGAATGCCTGGTCCAGCGTCCTGCGAAGGTCCTTGGGATCGGTAACGTCGCGCGCGACGGTCATCAGCGGCTTCACCGCTTTCACCGCCTGGAGATGGCGCGTGAAGGAATAGTTCTTCCAGTCGATATCGATGAAGCCGATGGTCTCGAATTTGCGAAGGTCGCGCAAATTTGTGTAACGAGCGCCCGGCAGCCAGCCGTACTTCCTGGCGATGGAGACCACGCGATGGCTGTGGGCCACAAATCTAAGAATCACATTCGCTCCCCTGACGCAGGGACAGGTTATCGCCGTGGCAAAAAATCTTCACGCGCGGAATCATAGCAAAAACCTGAGCGCCCGCGCAGGGGAATTAAGTCCGCTATTTCGGCGGATGGCGAATGGTTCAGAAAAGGCGCGCCGCTGGCGCGTTGTTATAGGGAACAGCGCGCCTTCACAGCGTTCTTAGTCCGCAGCGCCGTGATTTCAGCGGAGGGCGATAAGCAATTTGGAATGGAGGGCCATTCGGCTTAGGCGAAAGGCCCTCTCTGCATTTAACGAATCGTATTTAGCGCCAGCGGGTCGCCGGTCTGGTGCTCCGTAATCTGGAACCGAAGAAAATCTTGGATCGCGGCGATTGCAACATCATCGGTTGATTGGATGCGGACACGACCTCCTCCATCAATTTCGGCATATTCATAGCGGATTTTGTCCTTGAGCAGTTGCATCGTCGTCACGCCGGCAGGGATCCCATCATGGACAAACGTCGGCGTGGAAAAGTCACCCTTGCCGAAAGCCAGTGCAATCTGTGAAAGGTGCGAACGAATCGCTTCGATGTCGTTCTTATCTCTTGCGTCGTTAGCTGTGACTTGGATTGAGCCACCATCGGTGGCCAGACGGAAATGGTGCGTAGTTTCGGTATGCGAGAAGCCCATTGCCTCATCACCGTGGGTCTGGACAATTGCCTGATGAGAGTCCATGCCGGCGGTATGCTGTTGGTGCATGGGGCAGTCCTGCATGGGATCAGTCTTTCCGGCGTCTTGGGCGTGAATTGGTTTTGCAACTATGCATAATGAGACAGCGGCAAACAGTACAAACATTTTGTTCATATTTTATTTCTCCTTTTCAGATTTTCCCCCGGCTTTGCCATTCGTATTGGTGCGGCTGGGAGTGAATGCAGAAGCAGCGCTTGCTTGCTGGGGGCTGTTCGTGCCAGCCGTATGCGCCACTGGCGTTCCAGTTGCCGCATTTCTTTCTCAGTGCGATGAAGCTCCCGAATTCTGTGACGGATTGCACGAAGCTTTTCCTGCATAAGATTCAAAACGCGGCGGCAAGGGGCTTTACCAGTGTCACGGACTCGGAGGATGTCCGCGAGTTCCGCGAGCGTGAATCCAAACTGCAAAGCTCGCTGCACAAGGCGGACGCGATCCGGTGTATCGCTCGAATATAGCCGATAGCCGGATTCAGTTCGTTGGGCTTGGCGAAGAATCCCCAGCTTTTCGTAATGGCGGAGTGTGTCGGCGCTCACTCCAGTCAAACGAGCCAATTTTCCAGACAGCAAAGCTCTGTTTGTAATGCTCATTCCCGTCCAGTATCCACCTTTGAACCGATGCCAGAGTCAAGCAAATGTTTTTGTGGCTAATAGCTAAAATCCGTTTGGCGGGATGGACGGCGTGATGGCGGCGAGTGCCGATCCCACGCGGCGGGTAATCCTGGAGCGGCCTGCGCGCGGGCCGGCACTTCTCTCCGATGTCGCCAAACACTTTTCCATGTTGCTAAATGACTTGAGCAAATGACGCGGACTTGTTGATAGGCGCGTCAACCGCGGGAAAGGACGGCCAGGACGGCGGCGGCGTAGACGGCAAGATTTTCGACTTCGTACTGGCCATGGACAAGATGGACGAAAATGGCGGCGAGCAGAATAGCAAAGAGGAACCAGCCGCCGAAGCGCATTGTCGGGGGGATGAGGAAGAGAACGGCGGCGACGATTTCCGTGATGGCAAGAATCTCCAGGATGGCGATGGGGAGACGTGGCGCGTGCCCGTGGGAGAGGTTGAGGAGCAGGAGCACTCCGCCGATGGCGCAGGCGAGCGCGACGGCCCACTTGAGAATGCTAAGCGCGGTGGAATGGGTCATGGTTGCATCTTCTTGCACGCGTGGCGCTGCCTAGCGCGCCGTCTGGAAGGAAGCGTCACAGAGCATAAGCAAATGCTGGCGAATGTGCGCCGCACTGACGTAATAGTCTATTTCTTGCGGCTGGGATCGTCGTTGGGATTGACGTAGTTGAATTGCAAAGGCGACATGCCGTGGACCTGGACCACGACTTCTCCGCTGGCCATGGCGTAGTGATGCATATTTGGATCAAGATAGGCGAAACTGCCGGCCGGAAAGATCGCCATTTTGTTTTCGTCAAAGGTATCGCCCATCCCCACCTTGAAATTGCCGGAGATGACGGTCACATTTTCGCGATAGGGATGCCAATGAGGTGCGAGGCGGTATCCGTCAGGCATCTTTAAGCGGATAGTGTAGTCGCCAGTGGAGGCGGCGGGGTTGCCTTCCAGCACCGCGAGTTGCGCGCCCGCAGGCACAAATGCCGGAGCTGGTCCCCAGAGAATTTCAGCGGGAGTGAAAGTATTACGCTCGGAAGACGTCGCCTGAGCGCCGATCGTGAAAGCCAGACCCGCCGCGAATAACAACCCGGCGAGTGCGAAAGTGAGATACATGTTCCGTTTCATAGCATTGCCTCCTCGCAGAAATTGACCGAACCATTCGCCAAAATATTCCCATAATATGGTGCCTGCTTTCAATGGGATTAAACATTTTCTTTGTGAACTCGTATAGCGCCGGCAAGATGCAGGGTGTGAAACCGCCACGCACAATGTGCAAGCAGAGTGGCGCCGATTCGCAAAGCAACAGCAGGCCTTTCGCCTCACGACGCGCTGTGCGCGCATGGCGCGGGATGACCCAAATTGTGCGGGGCAGATGCCGGGTGGCGAGAGTTCGCGGGCTACGGTACAATTGATGCAGCGCAATGGACGAACCGCAACAATCGCAGACGGAAAGCCCGGCGGGTGCCAGTTATTACAGGCAATTCGGAAGCTGGATTCAGGATTTGGGCGTGGCGATTGCGCTGGCGCTGGTCATAATTCTGTTCATATATCAGCCGGTGAAGGTGGAAGGGACCAGCATGGCCCCGCTGCTGAGCGATCAGGAGCGAATTTTTATCAACAAGTTCGTGTATCGTTTTGAGCCGGTGGCACGCGGCGAAGTGGTGGTCTTCTGGTATCCGCTGGACCGCACGAAATCGTTCATCAAGCGCGTGGTGGGACTGCCGGGCGAAACTGTCGAGATTCAGCACGGTGTTTTGTTCGTCGACGGCAAGAGATTTTCGGAACCTTACGTCCCGGACAGTTATTTCGACGGGTCGAGCTACGGTCCGGTGCGGATTCCCGCGGGGGAATATTTCGTGATGGGCGATCATCGCGACAGCTCCAACGATTCGCGCATGTTCGGCCCCGTACCGCGCGAATGTATTTATGGCAAGGCTGTGTTTGCTTACTGGCCGGTGGAGCGTTTCGGCACGCTGCCCGTCGAGGCTAGTGGAAAACCGTGAACGACATGGAGGCGAATTCTGACGGACTCCGGCACGCATCGCGCAATTTTGGCCCTGGAAGACGGGCGAATATTTGAAGGACGTCCCGCCGGAGCGCGCACGCGGCGGGGCGGGGAAGTTGTTTTCAATACCAGCCTCACCGGCTATCAGGAAGTTTTTACCGACCCCAGTTATTCTGGACAGATTGTCTGCCTCACCTATCCGCACATCGGAAACGTTGGAACGAATTTAGAAGATGAAGAGGCCGCGCAGCCCTATATTGAAGCGCTGGTGGTGCGCGAATTCACGCATCTGGCGTCAAACTGGCGGTCGGGCAAGAGCGCGCAGGATTATCTCGACGCGCACAACGTCCCGGTGATTTGGGATATTGACACGCGCGCGCTGGTGCTGCACATACGCAAGGTAGGCGCGTTGCGCGGGATTGTTTCCACGGACGGCACGCCGTCCGAACAATTGATCGCCGAGGCACGCAAGCTGCCGACGATGGCGGGACTGGAATTGGCAAGCCGCGTCACCTGCGCGAAAACGTATCCGTGGGCGAAGCCGTCGGGGAACCTGGGCGCTCCGGAGTTGACAGAAGCGTTTCAGAGTGATGAGCGGCGCTATCGCGTGGTGGCGTACGATTTCGGCATCAAGCAGAATATTTTGCGTCTGCTGGTGGACCATCACTGCGATGTGACGGTGGTGCCTGCCCAAACCAATTCGGGTGACGTGCTGGCCATGAAGCCCGACGGAGTTTTCCTCAGCAACGGGCCAGGCGATCCGGAGCCGGTTGGCTACGCAATCGAAAATATTCGCAAGCTGATTGGCCGCGTGCCGGTTTTCGGAATCTGCTTGGGACATCAATTGTGCGGGCTGGCGCTGGGCGGGCGCACGTATAAGTTGAAATTTGGGCATCATGGGTCGAATCATCCGGTGAAAAATTTGAGTAATGAAAAGGTGGAAATTACCGCGCAGAATCACGGGTTCGTGGTGGACCCCGAATCGCTGCCGTCCAGCGACGTGGAGATTACGCACGTTAACCTGAATGATCATACGAACGAGGGCATGCGGCACCGTTCTCTGCCGCTTTTCAGCGTGCAGTATCATCCCGAAGCGTCGCCGGGGCCGCACGACGCGCGCTATCTGTTCGGCCAGTTTGTCGACATGATGCGCGACGCGCTTCCGAAGGTTAGCTAAGAATGCCGAAAAGGACGGACATACATCGGATACTGATTATCGGCTCGGGGCCGATTATTATTGGGCAGGCGTGCGAGTTCGACTACTCGGGGACGCAGGCGTGCAAGGCGCTTCGCGATGAAGGCTACGAAGTGGTCCTGGTGAATTCCAATCCCGCCACGATTATGACCGACCCGGAAGTGGCGGACCGCACGTACGTCGAACCGCTCTCGTGGGAATACCTCGAAGCGATCATCGCGGCGGAGCGGCCGGACGCGGTATTGCCCACCGTCGGCGGGCAGACGGGGTTGAATCTTTCGCTCGATTTGGCCAACCGCGGAATCCTCGATAAATACGGAGTGAAGCTGATTGGCGCGCAACCCGACGCGATTCGCATCGGCGAAGACAGGCTGCTTTTCAAAGAAGCGTGCCGCAGCGTGGGAGTGGAAACGCCGGCGTCGGAACTGGTGAAAAACGCGGCGGACGGCTTGCGCGTGGCGGAGCAACTCGGCTATCCGGTGGTGATACGGCCGTCGTTCACGCTGGGCGGCACGGGCGGCTCGATTGCCTACAACGCGGAAGAGTTCACTGAGGCGATTGCGCAGGCGCTGGACGCCAGTCCCGTGCACGAAGCGTTGCTGGAAGAATCCGTGCTGGGCTGGAAGGAATTCGAGCTCGAGGTGATGCGCGACCGCCGCGATAACTTCGTGGTGATCTGCTCGATTGAAAATGTCGATCCCATGGGAATTCACACGGGCGATTCGATTACCGTGGCTCCCGTGCAGACACTGACCGACAAGGAATATCAGCGGATGCGGGACGCGTCGGCGCGGATTATTCGCGCGGTGGGCGTGGAAACCGGAGGGTCAAATATTCAATTCGCGGTGGATCCGGAAACGGGACGCATGGTCGCAATTGAAATGAATCCGCGAGTGTCGCGCAGCTCGGCGCTGGCCAGCAAGGCCACCGGATTTCCCATCGCGAAAATCGCGGCGAAGCTGGCGGTGGGGCTGACGCTGGACGAAATCCCCAACGACATCACACAGAAGACTCCCTGCTCGTTCGAACCCACGATTGATTATGTTGTGGTGAAAATTCCGAAATGGCAATTCGAGAAATTTCCAGGCTCTGATGCAACGCTGACCACGCAGATGAAATCGGTCGGCGAAGTGATGGCCATCGGGCGGACGTTCCGCGAGGCGCTACAAAAGGGAATTCGCGCGCTGGAGCCGAGCTCGCCGTGGCGCGCGCCGCTGGAAATCCCTCCAGCGCAGCTTAATGAAAAGCTTTCCGTGCCGGGACCGGATCGCATTCATTGGATTTTCACGGCCTTGGCTCGCGGCTGCACAGTCGAAGATATTTGCGGCCTGACGAAAATCGATCCGTGGTTCATACGGCAGATCGCGGGAATTATCGAGCTGGAAAAACAGCTTGCGGGCGTGACGCTGGAAACGGTGACTCCCGCGCTGCTCTACGAGGCCAAGCGCGAAGGCGAAAGCGACGAGCGGCTGGCGCAAATTTGGAATACGACGGCGGCGACGGTGCGTCAGGTGCGCGCACGGCTGGGAATTGCGCCGGTTTTTAAGCGCGTGGATACGTGCGCGGCGGAGTTCGAATCGTTTACGCCGTATCTTTACTCGACATACGAGACCGAGGACGAAGCGAATCCGGTGGACCGCCCGAAAATCATGATTCTGGGCAGCGGACCAAACCGTATCGGGCAGGGAATCGAGTTCGATTACTGCTGTTGCCATGCGGCGTTTGCGTTGAAGGAAGACGGATTCGAGACCGTGATGGTGAACTGCAATCCGGAAACGGTTTCGACGGATTATGATACGTCCGACCGGCTGTATTTCGAGCCGCTGACGCTGGAGGACGTGCTGGCCGTCATCGAACGCGAAAAGCCGCAAGGCGTGATTGTGCAATTCGGCGGCCAGACGCCGCTAAATCTGGCGATGGACCTGAAGCGCAACGGCGCGACGATTGTCGGCACAACTCCCGAATCCATTGATCTGGCGGAAGACCGCAAACGCTTCGGCAAATTGCTCGATGAACTCGGCATTCCGCAGCCGCAAAATGGAACGGCGCTGACGCCTGAGGAAGCGTCACGCGTGGCGACCGAGATTGGGCTGCCCGTGCTGGTGAGGCCCAGCTATGTGCTGGGCGGCCGCGCGATGGTGATTGCTTACGATTTGCATACCGTGGAAGAGTACGTTGCGCAGGCAGCGCGCATGACGCCCGCGGGCACGACGCAAAAGCCCGTCCTGATTGATCATTTTTTGGAAGACGCCACGGAAGTGGACGTGGACGCGCTGGCGGACGGCAGCGACGTGGTGATCGCCGGAATCATGGAGCACATCGAAGAGGCGGGCATCCATTCGGGCGATTCGTCGTGCGTGCTGCCAGCGGTGACGCTGAAGCCGGCGGTGCTGGAGAAAATTCGCAACTATACGATGCGGCTGGCGCGGGCGCTCAACGTGATTGGCCTGATGAACGTGCAGTACGCCGTGCAGCGCGACACCGTGTACGTGCTGGAAGTAAATCCGAGAGCGTCGCGCACGGTGCCTTACGTGAGCAAGGCGATCGGAGTGCCGCTGGCAAAAGTCGGTGCGCGGTTGATGACCGGGCAGAAGCTTAAGGATATGAATCTGCCGATTGTGAAGCATGATGGCGTGGCGGAACTGGCGTGCCACGATTATTTCGCGGTGAAATCGCCGGTTTTTCCGTTCAATAAATTCCGCGGAGTGGATACGATTCTTGGGCCGGAGATGCGTTCCACCGGCGAAGTGATGGGCGTGGCGTATAGTTTCGGCGCGGCGTTTGCCAAGGCGCAGATGGCGGCGGGACAACGGTTACCGCGCACGGGAACGGTATTCATCAGCGTGAATGAGCGCGACAAGCGGCACGTGGCGTCACTGGCGCGGGAATTGGCGACGGCGGGATTGAAGATTATCGCCACGCGCGGCACGGCTGCGGTGATTGCGGCGGCAGGGCTGCCGGTGGAAGCGGTTTATAAGATGAACGAAGGCCGACCGAACATCGTCGACCGCATCAAAACCGGCAAAGTGGATTTGATTATCAATACGCCGCTGGGCTCGGCGGCGTTCTTCGACGAGAAGGCGATTCGGCGCGCGGCGATTCGCTACAACATTCCATGCATCACGACGCTTTCGGCAGCGTATGCGGCGGCGACGGGAATTCGGTCGCTCTCCGCGAGTGAGCTGGAAGTTGCCGCGCTGCAATCGCTTCACGCGCGAAAATTGTCGGCAAGCGTCACCGAAGATGCCTCCTAGGCTGACCGGCGGTGCGAAAGCGGCGATGTTCGCGGCTTCGCTCGGCGGAGTGCTGGCGCCATTAACCGCGACGTTCGACGCCGAGGAGCGCCTGGCGCTGCCGAGATTGCGCGAAAATATTCGCCGGTACAATCAGACAAGACTTTCCGGATATGTAATCAACGGCTCGACAGGCGAATCTGTGCTGCTGCGCTGGGACGAAGTGGAGCAGCTATGGGCCGCGGCGCGCGAGGAAACCACGCCGGAGAAACTTTTGGTTGCAGGCACCGGAGCGGAATCCACCGGTGAAACGATCGAGATGACCAAACGGGCGGCGGAAATCGGTTGCGACGCCGCGTTGGTCCGCACGCCCAGTTTTTATAAACCGCAGTTGACGGAGGACTTGCAGGCGGAGCATTTCCTGCGTGTCGCAGATGCGTCGCCGATTCCTGTGCTGATTTATTCCGTGCCCAATTTTACGGGGTACACCGTGGAAGCCCCGCTGGTGGAGCGGCTTACGCGCCATCCGAATATTGTTGGGATGAAAGACAGTTCCGGCGATGCAGCGCGCGCGCAACGGATTCTGGCGACTGTGCCGGCGGAGTTCCATCTGCTGGTAGGATCGGCGACGCTGCTGGCATCGGCGATGCGCGAAGGCGCCGCGGGAGCAATCTTGGCGATGGCTTGCGTTTTTCCGGAGCTGTGCGCGGAGATTTACGAAGCAGCGCAGCAGCGCGACACCGTAAGGGCTGGCGGGTTGCAGGAAAAACTTAGCCGCGTTTCGGCGGTCGTTATGCGGCATGGAATTCCGGGAATCAAGCTGGCAATGGAGCTTCGGGGATATTACGGCGGCCCGGCGCGGCGTCCGCTGCTCCCGCTTGCGGCTGCCGGTAAAGCGGAAATCGAAGCTGTGATGGCGTCCGCGCTCGCTCAATCGGCGGGCAATGCTCCGGCGGTGCAGAATTAACGCTGCATAAGATTTGGCGGCCCGTGCGTGTTTGTGGCGCGGGTGCGGCGCATGTATGATGACAAGGAAATGGAGCAGTCCCGCCTTCGCTTGAGCCGTTTGCCGCAGACCACACGCCTTTTTGCCGATTTCCTCGATGATTTCCAAAAGGTTTCGCTGTTTTACGCGCATTCGCCCGACGAAAATGGATTGTCGGCATCTGCTCGCGAGGCTCAGAATGGGGGCCCTACCGCCGAAATGCGGCGCGCAGTGGTGGACATTCTGCGCGAAGAGAATCGTGCTTTTGGCGCGGATGAATCCGTCGAGCAGAATCTGGATCGGCTGGCGGCTGGCGCTGTCGCCGTTGTCACCGGACAGCAAGTGGGACTCTTCGGCGGTCCTGCCTACACATTTTACAAAGCGATCACCGCGATTCATTGGGCGGACTGGCTGACGAAGCAGGGAATTCCGGCCGTGCCGGTTTTTTGGCTGGCGACCGAGGACCACGATTTCGCGGAAGCCGATCACGTCGAATGGCTGACGCACGATGGCCTGACGCGGCTGGAAGTTCATCCGGCTAATGTTGGAGTCGGCGAGCCCGTCGGCGGAATTCCGCTGGATGACCAAATAAATGGCGCGACGGAATCCGCAGCGTCGAGTCTGGCGGGTCCGCACGCGGAAGAAGTGGCGACTGCGCTGCGAGAATCTTATCGGTCCGGCGAGACAATGGGATCGGCGTGTGGAAAAGTGCTCGCGCGGATTTTTGCGGGGCGCGGATTAATTCTGATGGACCCGCGCAACGCCGGCTTGCACAAGCTGGCTGCGTCTTTGTTTGTGAAGGCGATTGAGCAAGCAAGCGCCTGGACCGATGCACTGCTCGCGCGCGGAAAAGCGCTGGAGAAAGGCGGCTACCATGCGCAGGTGCGCGTGGCAGCGCAATCCACGCTGCTCTTTCGATTAGTGAACGGACGGCGCGAGGCGGTGCGGCGGCGCGGGGAGGAGTTTGTGGCGAGCGGGCAGACGTTTTCGCGCGACGAGGCGCTGGCGGCGCTCAAGAACGCGCCGGAAAAGTTTTCCGCGAACGCGCTGCTGCGCCCGGTGATGCAGGACACGCTGCTGCCGACGGCCGCATACATCGGCGGAGGGGCGGAGATCGCGTATTTCGCGCAGGCGGAAGTGGTCTATCGGGCCGCGGGAGTGCGAATGCCGGCGGTGCTGCCGCGCGCCGGGTTCACACTGGTGGATGCGCGCACGTCGAGGAATCTGCGGAAATACGGCTTGCAATTTACGGATATGCTGCGCGGACGGCAGCGTCTCCGCGCAAAAATGGAACAGGAAATCCTACCAAAAATTCTGGCGCGGCGGTTCTCGACCGGCGAAAAGACGCTGCGCCGGCTGCTTAAGAATTTTCGCGCTCCCTTGCGGCGGCTGGATCCGACGCTGGTGGGAGCGTTCGAAACGGCGGAGCGCAAAATTCTCTACCAATATGAAAAGCTGCGCGGCAAGGCGGGGCGGGCGGAGGGATTTCGCACCGGCGTCCTGGAGCGCGATGAGCGGCGGTTGTTGGAGGTATTGTATCCCGCGCGCGGCTTGCAGGAGCGGTCGTTGAGCATGTTGCCTTTCCTGGCCGCTCAGCCGGGTAATCTGCTCGACGACCTGCTGGCGTCCCTGCGCTCGGGAAACAGCGACGAGCATCGCCTGATCTTCCTTCGTTAATGGGCTAATCGAGTGGAATAGCGGCCGCCTTGCACGGGGTGATTGCTGCGGAATTTCTTGAAGTAGCATAAGATGGACGGCGGCAAAATTTGTTCGTGATGTTTTTGGAAGGATTGCAGACAGCGAGGATATGTTCCGAAAAATTTTAATCGCCAATCGAGGGGAAATTGCGTTGCGCGTGCTGAGCGCGTGCCGCGAACTGGGCGTACGCACGGTCGCGGTATATTCGGAGGCTGACCGCAACGCGCTGCACGTGCGTTTCGCGGACGAGGCGGTGTGCATCGGGCCGCCGCGCGGCGCGGATAGCTACCTGAATATTCCCCACGTCATCAGCGCCGCCGAGATTACCAACGTGGACGCGATTCATCCCGGCTACGGCTTTCTATCCGAAAACGCGAATTTCGCGGAGGTATGCGATGCGTCACACATCACCTTCATCGGGCCCACACCGGAAGTGATTCGTGTCATGGGCGAAAAAGACCGCGCGAGGCAGGAAGCTGCCGCGGCGGGACTTCCCATTATTCCCGGCAGTCCCGGCAATGTGGACGACGAGCAAGCCGCGCTGAAAATCGCAGGTGACATCGGATTTCCCGTGATGATTAAAGCTTCGGCGGGCGGGGGCGGACGCGGCATGCGCGAAGTAAATCGCCGCGAGGAATTCTCGAAGGCGTTTCAAACGGCGCGTGCCGAAGCGCAGCAGGCGTTCGGCGATCCGTCCGTCTATATCGAAAAGCGGATTATGAGTCCCCGGCATATCGAGTTTCAGGTGATGGGTGATAAATTCGGCAACGTCTGGCATTTTGGCGAGCGCGAATGCACCATTCAGCGGCGTCATCAGAAGCTGCTCGAAGAATCGCCCTCGCCGGTGATGGATGACGGAACGCGACAGAAAATCGGCGCGTTGGTGACTGAGGCGCTGAAACGCGTGGGATACTCGAGCGCGGGCACGGTCGAGTTTTTGCGCGACGCCGACGGCAGCCTTTATTTCATCGAAATGAATACGCGCATTCAGGTCGAGCATCCCGTCACGGAAATGGTGACTGGCGCGGACTTGGTGAAAGCGCAGATTCGCGTGGCCGCCGGCGAGCGGCTCGAACAAATTCTCGATCCGCCGGAATTTCGCGGGCACGCCATTGAATGCCGCATCAATGCCGAGGATCCCGATACGTTCGCGCCTTCTCCGGGACGAATCACTGCTTTCCGCGTGCCGGGCGGGCCGGGCATTCGCGTGGACACGGCGATGTATTACGACGCCGTGGTGCCGCCCTACTACGATTCGCTGGTGGCCAAATTGATTGCGCATGGGCGCGATCGCGCGGAAGCGATTGCCCGGATGCAGGGCGCACTGGATGGTTTCGTTATCGAAGGCATCCGCACGACCATTCCGCTGCACAGAAAAATTCTCGCGGACCCGGATTTTATCGCCGGGCGGTTCGACACCGGATTTTTGGACCGCCGCTTCGCTCCTGCCGGTAAATAGCCATGCGGGAGGATTTTTCCCCGGTTTACGTCATTCTGGATGCCGCGGTGCTGCCGGATAAGCTGGAAGAAACGGCGCAATGGCTGGCCGAATCCGGCGTGAAACTCATGCAATATCGCGATAAAGTTTCGAGCGCGCGAAAGAATTTCGATGTCTGCACGCGTCTGGTGAAGCAATTGCGTCCATGGAATGTGCGCCTGATAGTGAATGACCGCGCCGATATTGCCGCGCTCGTGGGAGCGGATGGGGCTCACGAAGGCCAGGACGATCTCGACGTGGAGTCAGCGCGTGTGATGTGTCCGCCCCCGATGTGGGTGGGCGTTTCCACACATAATCTCGAACAGCTTGCCGAGGCGGCTATAACTTCGGCGGACTACATCGCGTTCGGCCCGATATTCCCCACGCAAACGAAAGCCAATCCCGATCCCGTGGTGGGACTTGAATTGCTGTGCGATGCGCGGCGGCTTACGTCGAAGCCGTTGGTGGCCATCGGCGGAATCACGGCGGAAAACGCGGAGGCAGTGTTTGCAGCGGGCGCGGATTGCGTCGCCGTGGTGCGCGATGTGCTGGCTGCCGCAAATCCAGGTGAACGAGCGCAAGAATTTCTGCGCGTAGCGGCAGCCGCGCGTGTTAAATAGTCTCGACTGTCACTAATCATGACCGACATTCCAAATAACGCGAACACCGGCCGGACCAGTGCGAGTATAAAGCGAACCGTAGTACCCGCGGGCGAACTGGTGAAAGCTCTCGGCCCGCTTGACGCCACGATGATCGTCATGGGTTCGATGATTGGTTCGGGAATTTTCATCGTGCCTGCCACGATCGCCGCGCAGGTGGGCAGTCCGGCGCTGCTGCTGGCGGTGTGGATTGCCAGCGGAGTGATGACGTTGATCGGTGCGCTCAGCTACGGCGAGCTGGCCGCGATGATGCCGCGCGCGGGCGGCCAATACGTTTACCTGCGCGAATCGCTGGGGCCGCTGTGGGGGTTTCTTTACGGCTGGACGATGCTGCTGGTAATTCAAACGGGAACGATTGCAGCGGTGGCGATTGCCTTCGCCAAATTCTTCGGCGTGCTGGTGCCGTGGTTTTCGGCGTCGGCGTGGTTATGGCGGTTGGGGACACTCGGCCCGTATCACCTGGGATTCGTCGCGCTGGGCCCCTACAACGTCGGATTGAACACCCAAAACCTGCTGGCCATCGTTTCCATCGTTGTGATCACCGCGATAAATACATTTGGATTGCGGATCGGCGCGCTGGTGCAGAATGTCTTCACGATTGCGAAGACGGCTGCGCTGGCAGCGCTCGTGCTGCTGGGATTCTGGTTTTCGACAGCGATTGCGCGCTCATCGAACGCTGCAATGTTCTGGCGCAATTCCGGGCCGTGGACGCTTCATCCTTACCCGCCGGACCATTCGACGTGGATGATCAGTTCCGTGACGGTGGTCGGCGTGGCAATGGTGGGCGCGCTATTTTCTTCGGACGCCTGGAACAACGTGACGTTCACGGCAGGCGAAGTGCGCAAGCCGTCGCGAACTCTTCCTCTTTCGCTGGGACTCGGCACGCTGGTTGTCGCATCGCTCTATTTTTTCGCCAATGTAGCGTATCTTCACGTGCTGCCGTTTGCCGGCGATCCGCACGGAGCCACGGCGTTGGCTCGTGGCATGATGTACGCCACGGACGGTCGCGTGGGCACCGCGTTTGCCGAAGTTATTTTCGGCCCGGCAGGCGCGATCCTGATGGCCGTGGCGATTATTATTTCCACCTTCGGCTGCAACAACGGCCTGATTCTATCGGGTGCGCGCATTTATTACGTGATGGCGAAAGATGGATTATTTTTTCGCTCGGCAGGGACGGTGAACCGTCATCACGCTCCAGGTACGGCGCTGTGGGTGCAATGTTTTTGGGCCGGCATTCTGTGTCTTTCGGGGACGTATAGCCAACTTCTCAATTTTCTGATTTTTGCCGTGCTGATTTTTTATATTTTGACGCTTACGGGACTTTTTGTACTGCGCTTCAAGCGGCCCGATGCGCCGCGTCCGTATCGCGCCATCGGCTATCCGATATTGCCGGCGCTCTATCTACTGATGGCGGGATTTATCGAAGTGCAGTTGCTGCGCTATGAGCCGGAGTACACCTGGCCGGGGCTAATGATCGTCGTGCTTGGAGTGCCGGTCTACGGATTGTGGCGATTGCGCGGCCGCAATAGCACGCCGGCAGCCGGCGCGTAGAGCGACGACGCTGATTCGGCCCCGAAGTTTGTAATCGGCAAGACTTTCGCGAAAAATGGACTCGTGGCGACCTTCCCCTTAAAGTGGCGCTTTTTCTGGAGGCAGACCTCTGCGGTGGACCGCATCGCGGGCGGCGTACTGCTCCTGTTTGTGATTAGCCGAGTGGTGATTGCCGCCGGCGCACGTTTCCCCGGCAGCGGCTGGCTGAACGCCCTCGCGCTGGTGTCCATCGTATATATTTTTGCGCGGCTGCTCCCGTGGCTGCGAAAAAAGCTGCTCTGGAGTCTGCGTAACCGGCTGATTACCGCATATCTCTTTATCGCCGTCGTTCCCATCATGTTGTTGCTGATTATGGTGGGGCTTTCTTCCTATTTGTTATACCTGCAATTCGGTGCGCATCTGATCGAAGACGATTTGCAGACGCGCATCCGGACGATCACCAACGTCGGCCATTCCGTGCTGGATACCTTGCAGACCAACGGCGGGGGTGCGGTTGTCGACGGAGATGAAATCCTGGCGCGTCCGGCGGTGGCGTCACTTTTGCGCGAATCGCGGAAACGCATCGCCGATTTGCACGTGGACATTCATCGCGGAAATAATGTACCGGCGCGGGAAGGAGACGCCGATGGGATTGCGCCACCGGAAGTCTCCGAGTTGTCCGGAGTTTTCGAATATGACGGCCGGTTGCTGATGCAGGCCATTATTTCCGGTGAAACTCCGGAAGGCGCGGAGACGGTGACAGTGAGCGCGCCGGTCTCGCCGGAGATGCTGGACGATTTACCTCCCGAGTTTGGTCCCATCCAGCTCACCACCATGCGTCCGGCGGGAGAAACGGAAAAACCCGGTCTGGTGATTCAATTGGCGGACCGGCGATTTGTGCCCGCCGGGAGGATCGGCAGCGTTCGTCGTCGTCTGCATCCGGCGGCGCACTGGTTCGACGTGCGCGTCAATGGGAATTCCGTCTTCGAAGCCATCTTCGTCGAGCCGCGGACGCACCGGGTGATCACCGCGCCGGTGCTGGTATTTTTTTCCGTGCGGCCGTCACAAATCAATCATCGGCTGTTTTCATCGCTGGGCGCGCTGGGAGATCCGCTGGTGCTGGCGCTCTCGGCCATCGGCGTGGTGTTTCTGCTGCTGGAGGCTGCCGCGCTGGCCACGGGTATTGTTCTCACACGGACTATCACGGATACCGTCGCGGAGCTTTACGACGCCACGCAGCACGTCCGCCAGGGAGATTTCGCTCACCGGGTACGCATACAACGCCGTGACCAGCTTGGCGTGTTGGGCGAATCGTTTAATTCAATGACCAACTCAATCACTTCGCTGATTGACGAGCAGCGTGCGAAGCAGCGCCTGGAGAGCGAGTTATCCATCGCGCGCGAAGTGCAGGACCAGCTATTCCCGCAGAAGTTTCCGGAAATTCCCGGAGTGGAGATGGCTGCGCTGTGCCGCGCGGCGCGCACCGTCAGCGGAGATTATTACGATTTTCTGGCGCTGGGTCCGTCGCGCCTGGGTATCGCGCTTGCCGATATCAGCGGCAAGGGAATTTCCGCAGCGCTGCTGATGGCCAGTCTGCAGGGAGGATTGCGAAGCCAGGCACAGCAGGAGGGTTCGGTCGATACCGCGGATTTGGTCGAGCGTCTGAATCGCCAGTTGCTCATCGACACGCTCGACGATCGCTACGCCACTTTTTTTTATGGTGTGTACGACGGAACGACGCGGCAGCTTACGTACACGACGGCCGGCCATCTTCCGCCGCTTTTTATCACCGGCGACCGCGTGCAGCGCCTGGAAGAGGGCGGCACCGTGATTGGCCTGCTTGAGGGAGTCACGTATACGCAGGGCTGCATCGACGTAGAACCCGGCAGCCTGCTTGTGGCCTTCAGCGACGGCCTGGTTGAGCCGGAGAATGTTTACGGCGAGCAATTCGGCATGCCGCGGCTGACCGAAGAGGTGCTGCGGCATCGCAGCGCGAAAGTCGGCTCAATGGCCGAGGAAGTTCTTGCCGCCGTCGAACACTGGGCGGGCACGCAGGAGCAGGCAGACGACATGACCGTGGTCATTGTTCGCTGGAAATGAATTGTAGGCGCGCTGGCCTTGTGTGTGACTGCCGGTTGATTTGGCGCATGGCGGCCTTGGATGGAGGGGGTTGGATATACTGGCTCGTGCCGGTTCGAGTTAAACGATTATGAAAATTCTGACAGCCGCGGAAATGCGTGAAGTGGATCGCCTGACAACCGAGCAGGCCGGCATTCCCAGCGCGACGCTTATGGAAAATGCGGGCGCGGGCGTGGCGGGATTCTGCGCGCGGCAATTTCCGCGGCTCCTGTCGCGACGGATTTTGGTGTTGTGCGGCAAAGGCAACAACGGGGGTGACGGACTGGTGGCGGAGCGCCATCTGCGTGCGATGGGAGCGCGTCCGGAAGTTTGGTTTTTCGGCAAATTGTCGGAAATGCGCGGTGACGCTGCGACGAATCTGGTCCGCTGGCGCGAGTTTGGCGGGGGACTGGTTGAGATCGATGGCGTCGAAGCGTGGCGGCAGAATAAATCTTCATTGCCGGGCGTGCAAATCGTAATCGACGCGCTGCTGGGGACAGGTTTAAAGGGGCCGGTGGAAGGTTGGCTGGCGGAAGCAATCGCCGATGTGAATGCGCTGCGCCCGGGCGCAACGATCGTGGCCGTGGATATTCCGTCGGGACTGCCGTCAGACAGCGGAGACGTGATTGGGCCGGCGGTTCACGCGGATTACACCGTCACGTTCACGGCTCCTAAGCGCGGACAGATTCTTGCGCCTGCTTCGGAAAACGTGGGAACTCTGCGCGTGCTGGAAATTGGGAGTCCGGCCACACTGGTGGAATCGCCGTTGCAAAGCCGTCTGCGCTGGCTGGAACCCGGAGAATTTACGCGAGTCCCACTGCATCGCGTGGCTGACAGCAACAAGGGCAACTATGGACATGCCCTGGTGGTGGCGGGATCGCGCGGAAAATCGGGTGCTGCGGTGCTTTCCGGTTGGGCGGCGTTACGCGTGGGAGCGGGTCTGGTGACGGTTGGCACTGCCGATTCTGCTCTGGACGCGGTGGCCGCTCACGTGCCGGAGCTTATGACCGCGCCGCTGGCCGATACGGAAGCAGGCAGTATTGCGCTGCATTCGCGGGAAGACGGAAAATTCGCGGAGCTGCTAAAGGGGAAGACGGTGCTGGCGATGGGGCCGGGGTTGAGCACGCAGCGGGAGACGCAGGAATTTGTTCGCCAGACGATACGCGATTCCACATTGCCCATAGTGCTCGATGCGGATGGATTGAACGCATTCGATGGACGCGCCGCCGAACTGCGTAATCATGCCACGCAGCATTTCGGAATGACACCGCATCCGGGAGAAATGGCGCGGCTGGCCGAGTGCAGCGTCAAGGAAATCCAGGCTGATCGTATCGGAGTTGCAACACGCTTCGCCAGGGAATGGAATGCGTGGATGGTATTGAAGGGATATGAGACGGTGATTGCCGCGCCGGACGGCCGTGTGTGGATTAACTCGACGGGGAATCCCGGAATGGCGACAGGCGGAACGGGCGACGTCCTCACGGGGATGCTGGCGGGCCTGATCGCAGAGTTCGGCGCGTCGCGATGGGAACAGGCGCTGACCTTCGGTGTCTATCTGCACGGGCTGGCAGGCGATTTGGCGGCTAAAGAACTCGGAGAGGAATCGCTGATCGCCAGCGACATCATTCGCTTCATTCCCGCAGCGTGGCGAAAAATGCGCGAGGAGATTCCGGCGTGACCGACCGTGTGATGTTGACGCATTCCGCCGAAGAAACAATTCTTCGCGGCCGCGAATTGGGAGCAGAGTTGTGCGCTCCCGTGCTTCTCCTGCTTTCTGGCGACCTGGGCGCGGGCAAAACCACGCTGGCGAAGGGAATCATCAGCGGGCTGGGCGCGGCGCGCGAAGAGGAAGTCACCAGTCCCACATACACGCTCGTGCATCTTTTTCACAATCACACGCGCGTGTATCATGTTGATTTGTATCGCATCAACGGATTCGCAGATTTGGAGACACTGGGACTGGAAGACGTGCTGGCGGAAAACGCGGTGGTAATTGTCGAATGGCCGGAAAAACTGACGCTGCGGACCGATTGCCCCGTGGTCGAAGCGCGCCTGGAACACGCAGGAGAGGATATTCGCAGGATTGCCGTCCATGATCCGGCGGATGTTCTGACCGGATCCGTTTCCGCGAGAAATACAGCCGCCAAGTAGTCGCCGAGAGGAGCCGATGCCTGCTGAAATCATAAAGCAAAAATCGCGCGGATTCATTTGCGTGAACGCGCATCCGGAGGGTTGCCGCCGAAACGTGGCGGCGCAGGTGGAAGTAGTGCGCGCGGGTTTGCCGGGGAATTTGGAAGGTGCGAAGAATGTGCTCGTCATTGGTTGCTCCACGGGCTACGGCTTAGCTTCGCGGATCGCGGCTGCATTTGGTTTCGGTGCAAAAACGCTTGGCATCTGCCTCGAACGTCCGCCGGAACGCGGGCGCACCGCCACAGCGGGTTACTACAATACGGCTGCATTTCACGAAATGGCGCACGCTGAAGGACTCTATGCCGCCAGCCTGAATGTGGATGCGTTTTCAGACGCCGCCAAGCGTAGCGCCGCCGAAATTATTCGACGCGATATGGGCAAGTTGGACCTAGTGATTTACAGCGTGGCCGCTCCCAAGCGCGTACATCCGCGAACGGGACAGACGTTTTCCTCCGTCTTGAAGCCGATTGGTCAGCCTTATCACAGTCGCACGATTGATTTGGATTCGGGGCGCGTCACGGACGTCACGCTCGCGCCAGCCGGCGAAGAGGAAATTGCCGACACCGTCGCCGTGATGGGCGGAGAAGATTGGCGCTTTTGGATGGACATGCTGGCCGAAGAAAACCTGCTGGCACAGGGAGCACGCACGCTGGCGTATTCCTATATCGGGCCGGAGTTGACGTGGCCCGTCTACCGCGACGGCACCATCGGGCGCGCGAAAAAAGACCTCGAGCGGACCGCAAGGGAATTAAATGCAGCACTGGAGAAGAAGCTGGGTGGTAACGCCTGGGTGGCGGTAAATAAAGCCATCGTCACGCAAGCGTCGGCGGCGATACCCGTGGTACCGCTCTACATCAGCATTTTGCGGCGCGTGATGACTGAGCAAGGCGTCGAGGAAGGCGCGATTGAGCAGATGCGGCGGCTTTTCTTCGACTATCTTGCGAAAGGGAAAAAGCCCGCGACGGATGCCGAAGGCCGCATACGCATGGACGATCGCGAAATGCGTCCGAGCGTGCAGCAGGCAACCGCGGAAATCTGGCCGCGCGTGACCACCGAAAATTTGGGCGAGATTACGGATTTTGCCGGCTTCCAGGAAGAGTTTCGCGGTTTATTTGGCTTCGGCGTCGAAGGTGTGGACTATGCACAGCCGGTGGAGACGGACACGCGTTGGGAGTAGCTCAGGCGCTCTACACGGGGGGTCGTGACCATGATGCTGAAGCGGTGAGCGACGGCAGGGCAGAGGACATCGGTCGCGATGACGCGTCCGATCCGTTCGAGCCCATGTCGATTGCAACGCGGGGCGTTTATTGCACGAGACATTCCCTGGGACATCCAGAGCGATTTTGCTTCCGCAAATGGCAATGCGGTGTAAAATACTTGCCGCACGGGGTGTTGACGGGGTTTCGACCTTAAAGATGCCGTCGGGGAAGCGGCAGTTTTAGGTCGCGGTGTTGTGCGCCGCCGTCCATCGCGCAAGTAACTACTGGGGGAAACAGCATGGCAAGTCTTATTGTCGTCCGTCACGGGCACACGGTATTCAACCGCGCCGGAGAAGGCGAACGGTTGCGCGCCTGGCTGGACATTCCCCTTTCGGAGCAGGGTTTGGCGGAGGCCGCCGACGTTGCGGCACAGCTTTCCACGCAGCCCGTGGAACTGATCCTCACATCGGACCTGCATCGCGCCCGGCAAACTGCGGAGCTTATTCGCGCCAAGACAGGTGTGCCGCTAATTCCAACGGCTTCGTTGCGCCCGTGGAACCTGGGCTCTCTGGCTGGGGAAAAAGTGGCCGATATCCTGGCCACCTTGAACCGGCTCCAAGCGCAGCCGGACCGGCGCGCGCCTGGCGGCGAATCGCTGAACGAATTTTTTGGCCGTTACTCCGCCCATTTGCAGGATTTAATGGTGATTGCCGGACGAGCTCGGAGCAATGTCATCGCGGTCACGCATGTTCGAAATTTTCTGGCTACTCCAATAGTTCTTTCGGGAGCAGAGGCAAGCAGCGTGCCAGTGAAGGGGGGCCCGCAGACAGGTTCCATGCTCGTTCTCGAGCAGCGCAACGGGAAATGGATAATTACGGTTGAGCCAGCCTGGGGGGATATCCCTACCGGGCGGCGCGGCAAACAACCAGCTCTATTTTCTAGAGCCACCGCCGCGCGGTAGCAGACAAACTTCTGGAATATGCTTGGCCCGGATGCCGGGCATAATCGCAGGTCTCAGGAATATCCAAATTCAGCGGCCAGTTTCTTCACTTCCGGCATGAATTCGGAGCCGTCTGTGCGCCATCCCAGCGGACCTTCCAGGGACTGCGGCATAGCGCGTGCCGGCCGCGGCGCGGGGTCGCGCAGGAAAAATGGGTCGTTCCCAAACATTGCGCCCTTGGGACCCAAACACGCGTAGGGCGACCGTTCCGGATGTTTCATTTCCTCGATGGCTTCCGCGTCCGCGCGAATTCCCAGCCAAGTAGCAATTTCGCGCAGCCACTTATCCGGATTGGCGATTACGTCCTCAGAACGGATCAAAAGTTTCCGCGCCGGCGGGACGGAGCGCAGAAATGCGCGAATGTTCCGGTTGAGCACGTACCAGGCTCTTTGCGGATCCAATTCCGAGACCTTGGCTCGGTTGCGCGCGTCGGGCAACTGATTTGATTCGATGGTCGGATAGCTCGCATAGTCAATCAGCCATTGCATGGGTGCGTCGCCAAAGTCGCGGATTTTTTCAATGGCCCTCAACACCGATTCGGCCTGGCCGCGCGGATGCCGCACGAGGTGAATGAAAAGTCCGTCGGGGAACATCGCGCCAATCCGCTGGAGAAAAATGCGGTTGTAAGCGTTGCTGGGGCTTTTCTCCACCAGAATGCGCGGCGCCACGGCTTCGGCCAGCACCTCCAGCATGCGGCCCGTGGTCATCGGGAAGCGTCGGCGCACCCATCCCTGTGCCTGCTGGACGGTTTCTTCTGTCTGTCCGCCAAAAAAAAGCTCGGCAACAACACGAATCAATCCGTCGCCAATCGGCAGGCTGGCCTGCAGGCAAGCAGCCCAGAAATTTTCGATTGTGTCGCTCATAAAAAACTGCATTTCCGGCAGACCGTACATTTGCGGATGCTGTCCCAGCATGGAAGAAACCACGGAACTGAGCGACCGCGGCGTGCTGAGAACAAACAGCGGCGGTGGCGCGAGGTTAGGGGAGAGCATCGCGCCAGATGGTATTGCGCCGAGCGACGGTAGTGCACCGGAAAACGGTAATGGACTGGGCGGCACGGCCTTCTTGGTTAAACCATTCCCTCGCAAGTGTCAAGCGCGGCGCAACTCGAACCCGCACGGGGTGCGTTCGCCGCTACCCGTCGCGCACGATGCTGGCGAGGTTCGTGACGGCCGATGCCGGGCTTAATCGGACTGCGTGAAGCGAAATTCCGGTGGATGCGAATAAATTTTGTGGTGTATACTTTTTCGTCTGCGGACAATGAATAGGAAATCGTGCCTAAAATCGTTCGATCATTCAGAATGCCGCGGTTGGATGATCTACACGCTGGCGCGCCAGGAAATCCGGCGGATTGGATTCTTCACAGGCGACCGAGCCACGCCGTGGTTGGGGCCGGGATTCGCTGTGCGAGAATGCTGGCACTCATTTTCTTGGTGATTTGCCTGGTTGGGCCGATCGGCCAATGGCACTCATACGCGCAGACTCCCGCGCCGCAGAATTCGTCGGCTAATCCATCTTCGACTGCCACGCAACAGGCCCATGACGGTGTGGGAGGGCAACAAATTCTTCGCACCGGTGCCAACCTCGTGCTGGTGCGCGTGATTGTGCGCGACGCCGCAGGAAACGCCGTGGCGAATCTCCACGCCGATGATTTCCGGCTGTTCGATGAAAGCTACGATAAAAATAATCAGCAGGCAATCACCTCGTTCGCCGTGGAAAGCTCGGGCGGTATGCCTTCTACAAAGCCCGCGGAAATGGCCAACGGGACTGCCGCGCCACCTGCCCCCGCGCCTTCATCTTCCGCTCCAGCCGCTCCGCAGCGTTACCTGGCGTTCTTTTTCGACGACGTGCATCTCGAGTCTGACGAGCTTGGCCGTGCCCGCAAGGCCGCTCAGCAGTACATTGCGCAATCGCAGCAGCCGGGAGATCGCTTCGCCGTCTTCGATTCATCAGGGAAGGGAATGCTGAACTTCACCGACGATCGCAAGAAATTGCACGATGCTCTGCAAGCTTTGCGCTCGCGGCCCTCTCCCATCCTCGGTGGAGGCTCTTGTCCGCCGTTTGACGATTACCAGGCCGGGCTTGTCGTGAATAACCAGAGCGATGTTGCGGATACCGCCGCTGCGGAAGTGTTGCATTGCTACTTCAATGACGACCCTAATTTAATGATGCAGGCCAAGCTCTACGTTACCGGCCATGCCGATTCCATCGTGAACGCGAGTCAAAAAATGGACGAGAGTTCGCTGCGGGCGTTGGACGAACTGGTGCGAAACATGGCTGGCCTTACCCGGCCGCGCAATATCGTGCTTGTTTCGCCCGGCTTTCTCGCCGGCGGTCTGGATAATGAGGTGAGCGGCCTGATTGATACCGCTCTGCGGGCTGGAGTGATCATCAGCGCGCTGGACGCCAGCGGCCTTCGCACAGCTGCGTCGCTCACGGATAACAGCGATAACTTGGCGGCCAGCCAAGCCGAAACCTCGTTACGTCAGGCGGGGGCGCAGGCCCGGGCTTACGTCATGTCCGACCTAGCCACCGGAACCGGCGGCACGTTCTTCAAAAACAACAATGACCTAAACCGTGGATTTCGTCTCACCAGCGCGCTTCCCGAAACCGCGTATGTGTTGGGTTTCACGCCCTCCAGCCGGCAGCTCGACGGGCGCTTCCACACAGTGAAGGTAACCTTTGCGGTGCCTGGCAAATTCACCATTCAGGCACGCCGCGGCTATTTTGCAGGAAACGGCTCCGCGAATCCCTCACAACAGCCGTCGAAGCAGTAATTCGTGCGAGATGTACAAACGGCTCGCAGCGCAAAGGCCCCTCAGATCTCTGGAATGGCTACTTGGAGTCCCCACCTTCGGCACTTTATAGGAATATCTACCTTAGGGTGGCGTCATGATAGAGAAAACGAAAAGGGCGCGGCTGTCCGCGCCGCTCCCTACTTCTGATACAACGAATGGATGATTCCTATGGAAGCACGATAAAAGGCACGTTGCCGGAAAGCGTGCCGCTCGGCGTCGCCACCTGGATTGTGCCGGTGGTAGCGCCGGAAGGCACCGTGGCGATAATGAGCGTTTTCGCCTTAACCGTGAATGTAGCCGCCGTGCCGTTAAACGTGACGCTGGTTGCGCGTGCCATGCAGACGCGCAAATCAGGGACGAACGCCGAAGACGCCTCCGTCTCCATTGGCTCCGCCTATGACGAAGGTGCTGACATAAATGCCACCGCCATACACGGTGAGGCCCGCGCTAGGGTTTGCCCCATCGCCATTCATTCCCGTAAACGTGTGCAGGACTGCCTCCTGCCAGGAACCGCCGACCGGGGACAGCTTGAATACGACACCGCAGCCAAGGGTATTGCACGCGCCATTCGTTATGTCGCCGCCCGTGGATGTTGTCCCATAGACGTTCCCGGAGGAATCGAGGATGACTGAAGACGGGCTGTAACCTCCATCCGCGCTGCCCGTAAAAGCATGCAGTATGGTTTCGCTCCACGAGCCGTTGGAGGGCGAAAGCTCGAAAACGATCCCGCATCCGAAACCCGATAGACAAGAGAGATCCCCTCCTTCGACTGTAGCTCCGTAGAGATTGCCCGAGGAGTCGAGTACCACGGGAGTATAGGGTTCAGAGCCGTCGCCGTTTTGACCGGTGAAAGAGTACAGTATCTTCTCGGTGATGGATCCGTGGGAGAGCGATAGTTCATAAATCGTTCCGCATCCGGATCCGAGAATCATGCACCCGCCCGTTCCTCCCGCGACGGTAGTGCCATAGAGATTGCCGGATCGGTCGAATGCGACGGCAGACTGGGGGCTGATGCCGTCGCTTCCTATGTCGCTAAATGAGTAGAGTATCGTTTCGTTCCAGCTGCCATTGGAGCGGGATAGTTCGAAGACGATTCCGCCACTACCGGAACCCCCAAACGAATCAGTTCCATAAAGATTGCCGGAGTGGTCAAAGATGAGCGCTCCCACGGGAAACACTCCGTCGCCATTCACGCCTGTGAAGGCGTAGAGAACGGTCTCCGTCCAGGAGCCGTTGGATGGCGAAAGTTCGAACACCACACCGCATCCACGAGGGTTGCAATATTGGCTGGTGATGTTCCCGCCGAGATACGTCGTGCCATAAAGATTACCGGACGAATCTGCAATAAGCGACGCTTCCGGGGTGGCCCCGTCGGCCCCGCCGGTAAAATTGTAGAGCACTTTTCCGGCTAGGCTGCCTCCGGAGGGGGCGACTTCATAGACCGTTCCAAATCCGTATTGCCCGCCGCCCGCCGCCGTGCCATATACGTTGCCGGCGCTGTCGCGAATCAGCCCGGAGAAATCTGTTGTGCCCTCCGAGCCGTCAAAGGAGAATACGGTTTTCTCTTCCGCCACGGGTTGCGCGCCGATGGAGGGTTGTAAGGCAGCGGATAGCACCGCGAGCAATATAAAGACCGCAAACGAAATCAATAAATGCCTAAAAGTGTGAATTCCATGACTCATGAATAAGCTCCTTGTTGAACGCCATCCACGTTCGGTCGTTTCGCTGGGCTTTCTTCTGTCCCAATCCTAACACCGAAGCATGTGGAACTGCGACGAAGCGTGCCCCTCCGCCAAAAGCCGCATCGCCTCTGTCAGACCAAGCTGATGGCGCCATTTACCGAACGTCATAGCCAAGCATTCTTGTAACAGCCTTTTCCCCATTCTCTTGCGGGTGCCGGTTCCTCTGCCAAGTTTAGCTGCTTTTGCCTTACTGTCGGCGACATTACCGCCCCGCAGAGATTTTCATTGCCGCCTGGAGGTCTGTCATTGACAATGCGGGGCGCTGGGGAGTAAGTTGCCAGCACACCTGCAAGCGCAACTTAAAGCAATGCTAAACGCGAGGAACATGAATATGACCAAAATAAGCCGGGTGGCGAGAGCGTGCGGTATCCTGCTGGTCTGCGCAACGGCCGCGATTCCCCTGCACGCGCAGACCTTCAAGCGCCTTCATCTCTTTCAGGGCACAGACGGTGGTTCCCCGGAAGGTTTGGTCCAGGGCGCCAATGGAAATCTTTATGGCCTGGCGGCGGCTGGAGGTGCCACCGACGAGAATGCCGGAACGATCTTCGGAATAACAACAGGCGGCACATTCAAGGCTCTTTACGATTTTTGCCCCCAGACAGGATGCCCGGACGGAGAAAATCCTTTCGGCGCCCCGGCGCAGGGAACGGATGGAAACTTCTATGGGGCGACGCTAAATGGCGGGGCCAACGCGAAGTGCCTCGAAGGCGGATGCGGCTCGGTATTCGCGATTACTCCCACAGGCACGTTCAAAACGATTTATAGTTTCTGCGCGCTCAGCAATTGCGCCGATGGGAAAAATCCTCCTGCCGGTCTGGTGTTGGGCCGCGACGGAAATCTTTATGGAACCACGCAAACTGGCGGCCCGACCGCCGGCTGCCCCGGCGGGTGCGGAACGGTTTTCAAAATCACCACAACTGGCGTGCTAACTACCCTCTATGATTTCTGCTCCGAAGAGGAATGCGCAGACGGCGTTGATCCTGACACAGCGCTGCTTTTGGGCCAGGACGGTAACTTTTACGGAACAACCACGGGAGGCGGCGCTGCATTGCGCGGCGTTGTGTTTCAAATCACTCCCGCAGGAGCGTTGACGGTGCTTTACAATTTCTGTACACAAGCGAATTGCACCGATGGCCTCTCCCCGGAAGCCGCATTGGTTCAGGGAAGCGACGGCAATTTCTACGGCTCTACCACCGGCGGCGGCGCGGACAATATCGGCATACTTTTCCGGCTTACTCCGTCGGGCCAGTTCACCATTCTGCACGTCCTCTGTTCCGAAGCCTCATGCGCGGATGGCAGTGGCGCTTCGCCGATGGTTCAAGCCACCGACGGCGATTTCTACGGCACTATGAATCGAGGCGGCAGTCATGGCGATGGCGCAATCTTTCAGATGTCTTCGACTGGCACTTACAACGTACTCTACAACTTTTGTTCGCAAACTGATTGCGCGGATGGCATCTTTCCCGCGGCGGGTGTAATGCAGGATACCAACGGCACTTTTTATGGCACTGCGACCACGGACGGCTACACCGGCCACGGCACAATTTATAGCTTGAACACTGGCTTAGGGCCGTTTGTAGGGCTGCTGCCGGATTCCGGGAAAACGGACTCCAAGATGGCCATATTGGGGACTGATTTGTCGGGAGCGAGCCGCGTCACGTTCAACGGCACTGCGGCTGCGTTCGCTGTGAAATCCAAAACACTCATCGTTGCTACAGTCCCCAGCGGCGCGACAAGCGGCACTATCAACGTACAATTGTCCGGCGGCTCGCTTTCCAGCAATGTCCCCTTCATCGTGCTGCCGTAACCGCGACGCCCGGTCCGCTTTACGACGTGAGTGCTTGGAAAATTGGCGGGGCCGACGGTACTCGAACCCGCGACCTCCTGCGTGAC
>Ga0265760_10000035_pt1 | contig 46672 bp, 37 predicted proteins | sample NZIome_2_FD_200831 | JGI IMG/M metagenome (GOLD analysis project Ga0265760, IMG submission 200831) | Metatranscriptome of rhizosphere microbial communities from Maridalen valley, Oslo, Norway - NZI1 (Metagenome Metatranscriptome) | ecosystem: Host-associated > Plants > Roots > Rhizosphere >...
AGCATAGCGGTAAGTGCCAGGCATAAGCAGCTGGTCAGAGTGCCTAAAATGGGCCAGCCGCCCATAAGACCGACTTACCTGTCCTTAGGGTCAGTACATACAACTGGAGCATTTGGCGGCTAACTGCCGATAAGCTGGAGCATATAAGCAGCTAAAACACACGAATAAGTACTGCGATTTAGCCGCAATGGCCGATAGATAGAACCGATGTTTTAAGCAGCCAAAACGAGAGACAGGTGAAGAGTCATTTCGCTTGGAGACAATTTCGGGCACATGGGGAAATGCCGAGCCCCGGGGGGCAGCGAAGGACGGCGCGACAAGAATTAGTTCCAAGCAACGTTGCACCTTGGTGCCGCCATCAACCTAAGGAGTGCAATTGTGGGCGTCGGGCCGGTACAATAAGGAATTCATGACCAATGGGAAACTGAAACGGAGCGTGGTGTTTCTAGCTCTCTTGTGCTGTGCGGCGGGGCTGGCCATGCCAAGCCAAGCTCTGCGGGGGGCATCCCCTCGGGCGCAGCTCCAACAGCCCGCTCAGATTCCCGGATATGCTCCCGCTGTGCCGCAAGCGCGACCACGGACCGTGACTCCGGAAGATCTAAAGAAGGCGCAAAAGGCCTTTGAAAAGGGTGATGCCGCCGAGAAGAAAGAAGATTGGCAATCGGCTTTCGAAGCGTATCGCGAAGCAGTCCGGTTGGCGCCTGGTCGCCTGGAGTACCTACAGCGTCTCGACGTGGTTCGCAGCCGCCTCGTGCAGCGCCACATTGACCAGGCGGAACGCGAAGCCGCGGTCGGCGATATAGGGAAGGCCCGCCAGGAAATGCGGAGTGCCAGCGCATTGGACCCGGACGATACGATCATAACGGAACGAATCCGAGAACTGCGCCGTCTGGCTCCCGACATTCCGCTGGAAGTGCCGGAAAATATCAGCCAGGAAGTACGGATCGAGCCGGGACCCGGCAAATTTTCATTGCACATAAAGGGGGATACGCGCAGCGCCTATGAGCAAGTGGCGCGTCTCTTCGGCCTGGAGGTGTCGTTCGATCCCGACTTGCGCGTCCGGCCGGTCAGACTGGACGCAGATGATCTCGATTTTGAAAGCATGATGCGCGTACTGAGTTTTCAGACAGGTACGTTCTACCGGGACATGACGCCTAAAATGTTCTTCGTCGCGGAAGATACCGTGGCGAAACGGCGCGATTACCAGCAGGACGTAGTGCGCACAATTCCGCTTGCGAATTCCGCCACGCCGGATCAGATGACTGAGATGTTTCGCACCGTAAGGGAGATCAGTGGGGTATTCCGTCTTCAACTGAATACGGCCAGCCATACCATTACCGTACGGGCCTCTCCGCAGGATGCAGAGCTGGTTTCCGAACTGGTGCAGTCATTGGATAAGCCGCGCGGCCAGTTGGTATTGGAAATGGAGATTTTGGAGGTTGACCGCAATTCGGCCAGCCAGATTGGCCTCATCCCGCCGCAATCCGCCACAATTTACTCGCTCAGCAGCATGGAAATACAGGAAGCGGAGGCGTCTGCCACCGGCCTGGTGACTGTTCTGCAGATGCTCTTCGGTACGCCTTCGAATTTGGCCGGATACAGTACGGCCCAGTTGGGATCGCTGGCGGGAGCGGGCCAGTTGAACTCAGCGGGTTTGATACCCCCGCTGGTGGCCTTCGGCGGCGGCTTATCCACTTTTCTGGCCACCCTCCCCGGGGCTTCCCTGAACTTTTCCACCATGCTGTCCACCGTTAAGAGCGGCCAGCGGGTGTTATTACGTACCCAAGACGGGGATCCGGCCACTTTCTTCGTCGGCGAAAAGGTTCCGGTTTCGCTGGCGGGATTCTCTGCCAGCCTTACGGGCACATCGTTCACTCCGGGGATCAGCGGAGAGCAGTTCCCCACCGCGAATTATCCTACTGGTATCGGACCCGCCGGAATTGCGTCGGCGGACTTCAATAATGATGGCGTGCCGGATCTGGTTACCGCGAACCAAACCGCGAATACGGCCTCGATTTTGCTGGGGAATGGAGACGGCACGTTCCAAACCAACGTTGACTATCCCGTCAGTAATTTGCCCGTCGCTGTGGGAACCGGCGATTTCAATAACGACGGCAATATGGATATCGCCGTGGTCAATTCCTGCGGAGCCGATCCGACTTGCAAGAGCGGAGTGGGGACCGTCTCGATTCTATTGGGTAAAGGCGACGGGACATTCGGGACGAAAACAGATTTCCCCACTGGAAATTTTCCGACCTCCATTGCCGTAGCTGATTATAATGACGACGGCGATTTGGATCTGGCCGTTACCAACAATAAGGCCAACACTGTCTCCATCCTGCTCGGCAACGGTGACGGTACGTTCAAAACGCAAGTTCCTTATTTTACGGCTGCCGGACCGATCTCCGTGGCCACCGCCGATTTTAACGGCGACGGATTCACTGACCTTGCTGTCGCCGATAACACCGCCAATACCGTTTCGATTCTTTTGGGAAATGGCGACGGGACATTCCAAGGACACGTCGAGTATCTAACGGGCAATGGCCCCACCGCCGTGGCCATCGCTGATTTTAATCTTGATGGCTTTTTGGACTTAGCTGTCACCAACAGCACAGACAACACGGTTTCGATTCTCTTCGGGAATGGCACCGGCACTTTTGGTTTGCAGACGGCCTATCCCACGGATACCGACCCGGTGGCAATCATTGTCGGCGACGTCAATGTGGACGGCCTGCCGGATATCGCCACGGCGAATAAAACCGCGAATGATGTTTCCATCCTTTTGAACGCCGGCGAAGGAATATTTACGCCGCCTCTGTCGGTTCCCGTGGAATTCAGCCCGGAGGCAATTGTCACCGCCGATTTCGCCAACACCGGCCTTCCCGATTCTGCCACCGCGAATTTCGGATCGAACAATGTTACCGTTCTTCTGGATATAACTTCTTCCACTCCTGCGAACGCGAATTCGACCGCCACGAATCCTCTTTCGGCTTATCCGGGCGGACAGTACGAGGATATTGGGATAAAAATCAAGGCCACGCCGCACCTGCACGCAGGAGGCGAGGTAAGTCTGCAGTTCAACGCGGAAGTCAAAAGCCTTTCATCGCAGACATTTAACGGCATTCCCGTCATCAACAATCGCAGCATCGAACAAACCGTTCGCGTTAAGGAAAATGAAACCAGCATTTTGGCGGGCTTCCTGGATGATCAGGACACCAGGTCGGTAAATGGCATACCAGGACTGGCGAACGTCCCAGTGCTGGGAGACATCCTGTCCGATCATTCAAAGTCGCATGAAACCACGGAATTATTGATTCTGATTACTCCGCGCCTGGTTCAAGAGGCGCCACGAGAAAGCCGCATTCTGTATGCGGGGCACGGTTCCGCTGGTGCAGGGGCAGGAGTGCGGGGATTTCTCCCTCCCAGGGCGGGGGGATTTCCTCCAGATCGTTTGCCTCCTCCGGTTGAAGGACAAGCGCCACTTCCCGGCGGCGCAACGCCAATTGGAGAGCCTCCGGGCGGAGCAACACCCGAGGGAGAGATTCCCGGCGGCATTCCGGGACAAGGAGCTGCTCCCGGACGGGCGCCTGTTGTCCCGCAAGAAGGACAACCGACTTCTCCCGCTGGCGTGCCATAGACTCTGTCTGGCTACGTGCGCGCCTGGTTTCGCTTCCGAAAGCACGCGTGGCGGCTTACAATCTGGGTCTCAGTTCAGGCAGAACATCGAGGAGCAGAGCGTGAATCTGGAATTAACACCGGAACAGCAGCTGTTGCAGCAAACAGTCCGCGAGTTTGCAAATGCCGAAGTGAAGCCGCTGGCTCGTGAACTGGACGAAACCGGCCACTTTCCTCGCGAGACCTTTCGGAAGGCGGCGGAGTTGGGCCTTACCGGCGTATCCTTCCCGGAAGAGTACGGCGGTGCGGGCTTTGATCATGTGGCTTACAGCATCGTGATTGAGGAAATTTCGCGCGTCTGCGCATCCACCGGCGTAATTCTTTCTGTCCAGAATTCACTTTTTTGCGATCCGATCTATCGCTTTGGCGACGAAGAACAGAAGAAACGTTTTTTGGTTCCGTACGCCAGCGGCGAAAAAATCGGTTGCTATGCACTCACCGAGCCTCAAGCGGGTTCCAACGCCGCGGCCTTGCGCACAGTGGCGGTGCGTCGCGACGGTCGCTATATCATCAACGGAACGAAGGCATGGATCACCAATGGCGGTGCGGCGGATGCCGCGATCGTCTACGTGAACACGCAGCCTGAGAAAGGTGAGAAGGGCATCACGGCGCTGGTGGTGGAAAAAGGCACGCCCGGCTTTCACGTGGGGAAAGAAGAAAAGAAACTGGGCATCAATGCCACTGCCTGTTGCGAGCTTTCTTTCAGCGATTGTGAAGTTCCGGAGTCAAATCGCATCGGCGCCGAAGGAGAGGGTTACAAAGTCGCGCTCTCCACTCTTGACGGCGGACGCATAGGCATTGCTTCACAAGCCGTGGGCATCGCGCAGGGTGCATTTGAAACGGCGCTTGCTTATGCCAAGGAACGGCAGGCATTCGGCCACCCCATTGCCGATTTCCAGGCCATCCAATTTATGCTCGCGGATATGGCCACCGAAATTGACGCGGCACGCCTGCTGGCGCGCAAAGCCGCGTGGAAGCAGGACTCCGGCGCGCGCTTTTCGATGGAAGCCGCCATTGGCAAGCTCTTTGCCAGTGAAATGTCCACGCGCGTGACGCACAAAGCCATCCAGATTTTGGGCGGCAACGGATACAGCCGGGAATATCCCGTGGAACGCGCTTACCGTGACGCGCGCATTACCGAGATTTACGAAGGCACCAGCGAGATTCAGCGTTTGGTGATCTCGGCATGGGTCCTGAAGCAGTATTAAGAGCAACTTGCCGCCGGGTCTCTAACTGTGCTGGAACTGGATCGCGCTTTACAGTTCGAACCGGCGCGGGATGCGGAATTTTTCGCTGAAGTCCCCGCTCGTCCCGGGGTTCTCCTGATTGACCTGCATTCGGCAGACGCTGCCCGTGCCGAGCCTTACCTGGTGCGCGCGGCGGACTTGCGGCGGGCCACCGAACGATTGCTGGGACCGCCGGAAGTTTCCTCGCGACGGCTGAATTTGCGCAATGTCGCCGCAGGCGTGCTCTTCCGCGTCACGGGCTCCCGTTTCGAGCAATCCGTCACGCATTATCAGCAGGCTCGCCTTCTTTTCCCCCAGCGATATGGTCATTTGGTTCGCCTCCGGCCACCCGTGCTGCTGAAAGTAAACCTGCGGAGCGAATATCCTCGCTGCTACGTCACCCGCGGAATTATTTCGGAGGGGAGCTTCTATATGGGGCCTTTTGCCACGCGCAAATCAGCCGAGGAGTTTTCCGGCCGCCTTCTTGATCTATTCAAAGTGCGCCGCTGCCAGATTCGCATTCGTCCCGATCCGCGGTTTCCCGGCTGTATTTACTCGGAAATGAAGATGTGCCTGGGGCCTTGTTTTGCGGGCTGCACCACCGATGAATACAACGCGGAGACGGCAAAAATGCTGGAGGCGCTGGCCAGCCGAGGGCAGACGTCCTGTCGCGCGCTGGCACTGGAGCGCGAAGCAGCGAGCGAGGCTCTCGAATTTGAGCGCGCGGCGGCAGTGCAGAAGCGCATCGAAAAAATGCAATCTGCATTTCGCGGGTGGCCGGCTGCGGCGCGGCGCGTTGAAGACTTGCGCGCCGTGATTCTCCAGCGCGCGGCGGAAAACAATTCGATCGCGGTATTTCCCTTACATGCGGGAATGATTGCGGATCCTTTTTTACTGAATTTTGGCGAATACGCCAACCGAGGACGCCCAGCCGAAGTGGTGCTGCGAGAAGCCTTGGAGCAAGCGGAAAGATCAAACGGAAAAGCATTGACGCCGCACGCTACAGCGGTGGAATTGGGCCACACGGATGCTTCTGAATCCCCGGCTGCCCCGGTGCAATTCCCGCCAGATTATCGCGAGCGCTTCTCGCTTAAGTCGTCGACCCCGGACTTACGCGAACATCTGGCGCTGCTGGCGCGCTGGTATTACTCCAATCCTCGCGAGGGTGAGATATTTTTTTGCGATGCCAGATGGCCCATCCGGCGAATTCTGGGCGCGTGCTCTCGCATTTTAGGAGCCGGCGGACAAGAGCCGGAAGCGGCGGGACTGTCTCAACTTCCCGAAGCATAAATTCCAATTGCTCCGCGTCAGATTCCTCTGCTCTGTATTCACCCGGCCAAACAGAACGCCCGCTTGAACGAATCGGAAAAATTCGCGGGGACATCCTACAATGGAACATGATGATGTCCTCCGCGCAGACGCCGCCGGAAACTCGTGAGCCATATTCGCGCCTGCCCGACGCCTTGCGCGCGCTGCGCCACCGCAATTTCCAATTATTTTTTAGCGGCCAGTTAATTTCACTCATCGGGACGTGGATGCAATCCGTGGCTCAAGCTTGGCTGGTCTATCGCCTGACGGGATCGGCGCTTCTGCTGGGCACGGTCGCATTCATGAGCCAATTTCCTGTGTTTGTGCTGGCGACATTCGGCGGAATGGTGGCGGATCGAAAAAACCGTCATCGAATCGTTATCACCACGCAGACAATTTCCATGATCCTCGCTTTGATTCTGGCGACTCTCACGCTTAGCGGCAGGATTCGCGTTTGGGAAATCATTGTCCTCGCCACGCTTCTGGGCATTGTAAACGCATTCGACCTGCCCGCTCGCCAGGCATTCCTGGTGGATATGGTTGGCAAGGATTCCTTGATGAACGCCATCGCCCTGAATTCTTCCCTTTTTAATGGCGCTCGCGTGATCGGGCCCGCCATTGCCGGAATACTGGTGGCATGGATTGGAGAGGGATGGTGTTTCTTCGCCAATGGCGCCAGCTTCATTGCCGTGATCACGGGATTGCTGATGATGCGCCTGCCGCCGTTTCAGCCTCCCAAAAAGAAAGTGTCGGCTTTGGAGCACGTAGCCGAAGGATTTCGTTTTGTGCGCGAGACCGGTCCCATCCGCGCACTTTTGCTGCTGCTGGGCCTGGTGAGTCTGGTGGCCATGCCTTATGCGGTGCTAATGCCCATTTTCGCGAATCGCATTCTGCATGGTGGAGCGCGTGCTCTTGGCATCTTGATGGGTGCCACTGGCGTGGGAGCCGTTTCCGCGGCGCTGACGTTGGCAGCGAAAAAGGGATTGAAGGGACTCGGCCAATGGGTGCCCATCGCCGCCGCTTGCTTTGGGCTAAGTTTGATTCTGTTTTCGTTTTCGCGGATATTCTGGCTGTCTGTGGTTCTGCTCGTGCCCGTGGGTTATAGCGTGATGTTGCAAATGTCTTCAACAAACACTTTGATTCAGGCCATGGTGCCCGATCATCTGCGGGGACGCGTGATGGCTGTCTACGCCATGATGTTCATGGGCATGGCCCCGATTGGCTCCCTGCTGGCCGGAGTTGTGGCGCACCACATCCAGGCGCCAATGACGGTGGCGGCCGGCGGAATGCTCGCAATCCTGGGAGCGGGAATCTTCGCACGCAACATGCCCAAGATCACGCAACAGGCGCGCGAACTAATGACGGCGCAGGGCCTGTATACCGCGGAATCGCCGGCTGAACTAAGGGCGCGAAGTATTTCCTGAGGCCAACCTTCAGACCGAACTTGTCAGGTGCAAGTGAATTGCCGTTAACCCGCCGTCATGTTCCCGAGTTGTCCGAAGCAGCTTGCGAATCTTCCGGGCCGGGCCCGAAGCGTTTATGCAGCCACTGCTGCAGCACCGTCGTCATTTCATTGAGTCGCCCTTCGAAAAAATGATCAGCCCCTGGAATAATGGCAAGCTGCTTCGGCTCGGGCATTTTCGCGACCAGCGATTCAACACCAGCCGGCGAACCGAACTGATCGAATTCTCCCTGCAGGAATAGTTTCGGCTTGCGGCAAGTCGCCAGGTATGAAAGGTCGGAACCGTTTACGGGAAGCCCAAGACCAATTACCTCCGAAACTCGATCATCCTCGCAGCCGATGCGTAAGCCCACGGCCGCGCCGAAACTAAAACCTGCCAGCACAATTTTCTTCCCTTGAAAAGTTTCGGCCAGGTAATCCAGCGCGGCGCGCACATCCTCTAATTCGCCCCGGCCTTCATCGTGAGTTCCCTGGCTCAATCCCGCGCCACGAAAATTGAACCGCAGAACCGGAAAACCCTGCCCATGCAGCGCGCGGGCCACATGAAAAACAACCTTGTTGTGCATTGTCCCGCCAAAGAGCGGATGCGGATGGCAGACCACCGCCACGCGCGCTGGCTCGGCCGATGGCGACGTCCAAAGCATGGCCTCAAGCCGTCCGGCGGGGCCCTGAAGAAAAAATGTGCGATGGAATGTGCCGATCACGAGATGTGAGTAAATCTTAGCGGAGGTTTCCGTGGCGAGCAAATGCCCGGCTGGGCTGCCAATCGCATCCCAAGCGATAGTCCTGAGCTTTGCGAAGAGCGCTTAGGCGAGTGACCTGTTTTTTCTTGCGCCCCTGTTGAAGCGCATGGTTCGCACTCGCCTGTGAAGTTTCCTGCTTGCCCCGCCAGAAATTCACAGCGGCATCGGTTGCAACTCGCTCACCTAAATTTCACTCCGGGTCATCGCGAGCCATCGCCCTGAGCTTGCCGAAGGGCGCGTAGGTGAGGGACCTGTTTTTTCTTCGACCCTGCCGTTGTAGCAGCCTCGTGCCCTGAGTATTCGGGCGAAGGAGCCGGCATCCTCCCGCGTTAGATTTTCCCGCGCTCCCCGCAACGGTTCTGCACGCTGTGTAGGTCACGGCGCCTGTCCTGAGTGACTTGGCGAAGGGCGCGGCCTTTTCCCAAGTTCTCAGCGCTGCAGTACGCACCCGCTCGAAGAATTGTTGCTTACATTCCATCGCCAAGAATTCACATCAGCAGCGGTTGCAATTTTTATTTTGCGGGCTAGGATAAGTTGTGGCTATGGGTTCCAACTGCGACTACAAGAGGCCGGTCCGCGCGCAATCAGGAGAACTTCGCGTGGAGCAGTCGGCGTTCCAGGAATATCTTTCGCTCTACGGCGAACTAAACAAGCTGGGTCAGCAGATCCTTGAAAAACTGGCGGCCGGCTCTCCGAAAAACGGCTGACCATCCTCTCATCGAAGGCAAACCGTGGCTCGAAAGACAATCTTGATTGATGCGGACGATACGCTCTGGGAGAATAATGTCCATTTCCAGCAGATGATCGAGACTTTCGTCGAGCGCATCGAGCCGCTGGGATATGCCCGCGAATACATCCGGCATATTTTGAATGAGACGGAACTTCGCAACATTCGTCAGCATGGATACGGGGTGAGTTCCTTCCGGCGCTCCCTCGAAGAAACCTATTCCAAGCTTGCAGGCAGCCTGGCGAGCCGCGACATGCTGCGGGAAATCGGAGAATTGGCGGCGGAAATGGAATCAGCCACGCCGAAAATCATGGACGGCGTTCCGGAAACGCTGGCTTATCTCGCATCGCGCCATAGGTTGATCCTGATGACAAAAGGCCAGCCTGCTGAACAAGCCGGAAAAGTGGAGCGTTCCGGGCTGCAGGTCTACTTCGACGCGATTGAGATCGTCGCGGAAAAGGACGTCGAAGAGTATGCGCGAATCGTGGATCATTTTCACATCGTGAAATCGCACGGCTGGATGATTGGCAACAGCCCTCGCAGCGACGTAAATCCCGCCCTGCGTGCCGGACTCAATGTGGTTTTTATTCCGCATCCGGGCACCTGGGAGCTTGAACACACGGAACTGGAAACCGGCACGGGAAGGCTGCTGATTATTTCCAGCTTCCGGGATCTGCGCCGGCACTTTTAGGCATCGGGATGGCGACCACCTTGGCATGAAGTTATCTCGGCCGCAAGATTGCTGAAGTTCAAACTGTAACGGTCATAACTGCGGATTCGCACGGAATGGAATGCGCACCACGCTTTCGAGTTCCACGGGTTCGTTGTGGCGCAGCGCCGGGCGAAATTTCCACCGAGAAAATGCCTCCATCGCATTGCGGTCCAGTTCCGGGTCCACTCCCTTGACCAGCTGAATGCTATCCACGGAGCCATCCCTGCGGATAATGGCGTAAAGAATCACTTCGCCTTGCACATTGGAATGTATAAGGTCCGGCGGATATTTCGGGTCCACCTTGCGCCAAGGCTGCGGTCCGGAAAGCCCTTCGCTTGTCAGAGCCGGAGTGCCGTCCGGATTCAATTCCGCAAAGTCCAAGACCCAGCTTCCCGTCGAGCTTGTCAAATTCGGCATGTTGACGTAAAGCGTATAAAATTTTTTGGTCCGCAGAATGTCGGCGGGTTCCGTCAGAGGAGCAGACGGCGGCGGTGGAGCGTCTGGCCTGGCACGAGCGGGCTTGGAATTGGCCGCTGCGGAATCCGTGGGTGTAGCCGAGCCTCCGGGCATCACGTGGAGGTCACCGCCTCCCGATAAACCCGCGGGCCCGAGCCCGTTTCCGGATAGCGGCGAGGAAACGCCTCCTCCACTGATGCTGATGTCCGCAGGACCTGCCCCGTCGCCGATGGCTGTTCCCCTGTTGCTGCCTCCTGGGCCCTCTTCTCCTTTTCCGCCACCGCCGCGATTGTCTGCGCCGTTCGGCGTGCCCGGATGTGTTCCGTCAGGGGAAGCCGAAAAACGCGCGGATAAATTTCCTTCAGGAGGAGTAGAAGGCGGAGGCACCGGCGCCGGATCCGCTGAGAGCGCAATCCAATTCTGCGAGCCGGCGGTGTGGGATTCCGTTCCCGTAATCTGCGGAGGCGCCACGTCGGTGGTGCGCGCTGCGGGCGTCACGGGGCGCGCACCGACCGGCAATCGCGGCCGAGGAACTACCGGCGTGTTGTCGGCAAAAATTATGTTGCTGGGCGAATTCTGTGCTGCACGAATATCCGGCGTGGTAATTTTTTCTGCGTTCCGCTGCCGAACGACTGGTGCGCGCCGCGCTCTTTCCGCATTCAGGCGGGGCCGGGCAGGCTCTGCGTGCGGGAGCGAAGCCCACTCGACCACGTTGGGCAGCGGTGGAAGGATCTTTGGCGCCACGGGCGGCGCGTCAGGCCGTATCAGCGTTTGCCGAGGGTGGTTCGGCGCGCGCGGCATGGAAAGAATTGTTTGGCGCGGATGAAAGGCGTCAGCGCCGCGATGCGTCTCCTGATCGCGCGAACGCGCTTCGGCTGATTCCCGTCCACGCCGGGATGAAAGACGCGGCAGGTCCTTCATGGGATACCAAGTCAGCTTGTATGACGGCGCCTCTTCCGCCGAGGCTATCTCCGTTTGCGCCGTCCGGGAATGAGGCGACAAAACGACGAGCAGCACCAGGACGACATGAAGCAACACCGATCCCGCCAGCGCCGCCCGCGCGCGTGAATTGGAAATCCATCTGGTCCCGAGGTAGAGAGGCGGAGCGATTGCAGTCCGGGAAGGCCACGGCCCGCTCAGCAAAGCGTCCGCGCTTTCGCGCAGGTTGGCCCAGCGAGATTCCCACTTCACACCCAGGTACGAGAATTCCGGCGGCCTTCGCGTCTCTGGTGATTCAGCGCGCATGGAGGAGTCATTATACGACGCGGACGAAGCACAATCGGGGGCTGATTTTAGCAGGTGCTTTGCGGATTCGAGCGATAAAGGCTGAGCGCGGCGTCGCCCTGCTCGACGACGCGGACGCGCGTAAGCCGCAGAAATGTTTCCGCGAGTGGATGCCGGCGGGCATGCTCGGCAATGACGATGCCGGATGCCGCCAGCATGGACGAAGCTCCTAGAAAATTCAGAATGCGATCGTATTCGCTCGCCTGCTCGTAGGGCGGATCCAGAAAAATAAAGTCTGCCACGAAGCCGCGTGCCGCAAGCCGCGCCAATCCGGCATGGGCATCGGCCGCAGTGATTGTGGCTTCAGCGTCAATATTCAGCGTCAGCAAATTTTGGCGAATCAAATCGACCGCGGGACGATGATTCTCGATGAAGACGGCCTCCGCCGCTCCGCGACTGAGCGCTTCAATTCCCACTGCACCGGTGCCGGCATAAATATCCACGAACCGAGCGCCTTCGACGGACGCGCCGAGAATATCGAAGAGCGTTTCGCGAAGCCGGTCGCTGGTGGGGCGCAGCGCCATTCCATGAAGAGTGCGAAGAGTGCGCCGGCGATATTTTCCTCCGATGACGCGCATGCTAGCCGACCGAAGCGAGCAAATAGCGATTTTGCCAAGCAGGCCCCAGGCCGGCATGGATGGCTCGCAATTCCTCGGTGCGGGCGGGATCATCCGCCAGCGCAAAGGCCTCGCGGCGCGCCAATTCCAGCAGTTCGCGGTCACGAAGCGGATGAGCCACGGCAAAAGCCAGATCGCCATGCTGCCGCGTGCCAAAGAATTCCCCCGGACCGCGCAACTGCAAATCCTTCTCGGCGATTTCAAAGCCGTTCGTTGTAGTTACCAAGGCTTCCAGGCGTTCGCGCGCCACCTCGGAAACGTTGGACGGCGCAACGAGGATGCACGTGCTGGGATTTCGGCCGCGGCCGATGCGGCCTCGCAATTGGTGGAGTTGCGCCAGTCCGAAACCGTCCGCGTGCTCGATGACCATGATGGTGGCGTTTGGAACGTCCACACCCACTTCGACAACCGTGGTGGCCACCAGCACCTGCAATTCACCATTGCGGAATTTCTCCATCACGGCATCTTTTTCCTCGTTGCGCAGCCGCCCGTGGAGCAGCCCGACCTTCAGAGTGCGAAATTCGGTGCCGGCCAGGCGCTCGTATTCGGCGGTCGCGGCCTTCAACGACTTCAACGATTCCTCAATCACGGGGTAAATAATGTACGCCTGATGACCGCGGGCAATTTCGCGCCGCACCATTTCCCAGACAGCGAGCAGCTTCTCGACAGGCGTCCAGCGCGTTTCAATCGGCGCTCGCCCTGGCGGCAGTTCATCCAGAATGGAAACTTCGAGATCGCCATAGAGCGTGAGCGCCAATGTGCGCGGAATGGGCGTCGCCGTCATCACCAGCACGTGCGGCGCGGTTCCTTTTTCGATCAGATGTTTCCGCTGCAGCACTCCAAAGCGGTGTTGCTCGTCCACGATGACGAATCCCAGCTTGGCAAAGCGGACGCCTTCTTGAATCAGCGCATGCGTTCCGACGAGAAATTGGACTTCGCCGCGGGCCACGCGCTCCAATACTGCGTGTTTCTCTGCTGCACGCTGACCGCCTGCCAGAAGTTCCACGCGATACCCCGCCGCGCCGAGAACACGGCGAGCAGACAGAAAATGCTGGGAAGCGAGAATTTCAGTAGGGGCCATCAGCGTGGCCTGATAGCCGTTTTCCATGGCAATGACGGCGGCTTCGAAGGCCACCAAAGTCTTTCCGCTGCCCACGTCGCCTTCCAACATACGGTTCATCGGTTCAGCGCGTTCCATATCCGCCGCAATTTCCCCCAGTGTGCGCTTCTGCGCGTTGGTGGGCTTAAAGGGAAGAATGCGCTTCAGCGCTTCCCGAATGGGACCTTCGCGCACACGCATGGGGATTCCGTTTTGCTGCTTTCGCGCGCGTCGCCGCGTGGCCACGCCAAGCTGAAAATAAAAAAACTCTTCGAAGATCAGGCGCAGATGTCCCGAGGTGCGAAATTGGTTGAGCTTGTCGAGCGCAACGCCCTTTGAGGGAAAATGGACCTCCAGAAGAGCATCGCGCCGCGTGGGAAGAGCCAAACTTTCGCGAAGGGCCGAAGGAAGGAGTTCGGGAATATCGCGGGTAAGGTTGTTGAGCAGCGCAAAGTTGATGCGACGCAACATGCGCGAGGAAAGCGCGCCGATGGCTTCATAGATCGGCACAATGCGGCCCATTTCCGTCGAGTCCGGTGGCGCATCATCCCCGCTGAGGATCTCAAACTCCGGATTTATCATTTCCAGCAGCGTGGGGCGCTGGCGATCCATCTCCACCTTGCCGTGCAGGATAACGTTCTGGCCCGGGCGAAAACGGCGTTCGAGATAGGCGCCATGAAAGAACCGAGCGTGCAGTGGTCCAGTGGCATCGAAGAGGGAAAGGTGATACATGGCGGCTCGCTGGTGCCGAAATCTGACAAGACTGCCGTTTTTTACCACGGCATTGACAGTGTAAATTCCGCCGTGCTCCAGTTGTTTCAGCGGAGTCAAAGACGTGCGGTCTTCATATCGAAAGGGCAGATAGAGCAGCAGATCGCCCACGGTTTCGATGCCGCGCTCGGTCAGAAGTGCGGCCCGCTGCGGACCCACGCCATGCAGATACTTGATAGAATCCTGGAGGGAAACCGGCAATTTTGATGCCCCACCCCGTTTTTTGTAATATTCCCGAAGTCACAGCATAACCTAGCCGGCAGTTGATACCGCCACGTCTCCTATTTGGCATATATCGCATCGTATAGAGGGGCGGATTGGCGCTCGCGGGGAGCAGGAATAGCCAGGAGTTGGGGCAGGCAGCCCAGATTCCGTGGTTTGCATCGGTGTGAGTGCGGCCAAGGCCTGTAAATGGAGCATAAGGCTACATACCCAAGCGGGAGGCGTTGGCTGGAATATTTGGCTGCTGTGTTGCTGGGTAATGCGGTGTATTTCCTTTGTTTTGTTCCGCATCTCCCGACGGAGCTTCAACACCAGTCGTTTCGGATAGACTTGGGTCTAGCGCTTGATTTTCTGATCTGCGCCGGTACGTATGGACTGATACGGCTGGGAAGCCGCTTATAGGAATGCTCACGTGACGCGATCCGGAACGTCCAAAGAGGAGGGTAAGCTCGCCACTGGCGCAGGCCAAGTCGCCAGACCGATGCCGTTGCTGGGTGAAGACGCAATTCCGAAAGGAAGGACAGGCATGGGAATCAGCCTTGCAATCGAATCTGGTGCAACGCAGGCGGCGTCCAATCGAGCTGAGGACTTTGCCTTAATACGAGAGGCACAGGCCGGCGGCCGGGCAGCCTTTGAAGAACTGGTTCGCCGTTACGATCGCAATGTTTTGCGGCTGGCCCAAGGCATCTTGCGTAGCTCGGAAGACGCGCGAGACGCATATCAAGAGAGCTTCCTTCGCGCGTACCGCAATATCGGACGATTCCGCTTCGAATGCAGTTTTTATACCTGGCTTTACCGCATCGTCACTAATGTTTGCCTGGACCAAATGCGCCGGCGCATGGCGAGGCCCGAAGACCAAGCTCCGCAGGCGCCTACTGAGGATTCGAAGGAAGTCGATTTTTTCGATCGCCAGCCGGAGCTTCGCACGCAGGCAAATCCGGAGAAAAACCTCCTCGGCAGTGAAATTGGGCAGCATATCGGCGCAGCGCTGGAACAACTCTCTCCCCGTGAACGCATGGTTTTTGAAATGAAGCATTACCAGGGCCTGCGGCTGCGTGCCATCGGCGAAATACTTGGCACCACCGAGGAAACCGCCAAGAACTCTCTTTTCCGGGCCACGCGTAAATTGCGCGCCAGCCTGGCAGGAATCGCGTGATCGAAGAAACGCAAATACGAACGGATGAGTCCGGCGGCGAATTAATCGAAGTTTGCCGGACGATGCAGGAACGCCTTGTGCTTTACGCCGCCGATGAAGCCGACGAAGCGGAACGGCGGGGTGTAGAGGCACATGTCCGCACCTGTTCTTCCTGCGCCGCCGTGCTGATCGAAGAACGGCAACTGATCGCGGCCATTGTTGCCGAGCCGCCAAAAGCTCCCGATGCACATCTGCTGGCAAACTGCCGGGCGATGTTGGGAGAAACCCTGGATAGGGAAGAGGCCAAGCGGCCGGCCAATCGTCTCGCCAGCCTTTTCGGCCGGGGATGGTTTGGCATGCGGCTGGCGGTGAGCGCGGCGCTTCTGGTGGTTGTCGGATTTCTGGCGGGACGCATAGTTCCGGTTAGAGGCCTTGGCCAAAGCTCCAGCTCAAGCCCCGTGAACACTGTCTCGGAGACAGGACAGGCGGATACCGCGGCAGGCATGCTAAACCCTCAGGAAGTGCATTCGACCAACGTCGCTGGCATCACCCAGACGCCTTCCTCCGGTGACGCCCCACCCAATGTGCAGGTTCAGTTGAACACCCAGCAACCAGTGGTGGTGCAAGGCACCGTCAATAATGACAATGTGAAGAACGCGTTGCTTTCTACTTTGCAGGCGGGCAATCATTATGGGCCGGATGTGCGCCTGCAGTCGGTGGAGTTGCTAAAGCCGCGCTGCGGAGACGCCGACGTTAGCCAGGCTATGTGCCGCTTACTTCGCACCGATCCCAATGCCGCCGTGCGGTTGAAGGCCCTGGATGCGCTTAGCGGTGCGACTCCATCCGAGCAGGTTGAGCAAGCAATGCTGGACGCGTTGCGCCAGGATTCCAATCCCGGTGTTCGCGTTGAAGCCGTAAATGCACTGCTGGGGATAGCCCACAGCGGCCAGCCATTGCACAGTCCCGAGGATATTCAAATTGTTCGCGATCGCATGCAGCGCGATCCCAACAACTACGTTCGGTTGCAAAGCGCGGCTCTGGTTCAGGATTCTGAGCCTCGCTGACAATCCCACGGAAAATTTAATGAATCTGGTCGCAAATATCCGCCGTCGGCGCGCGGGAATCGCGGTAGCTATCCTTTTGCTGCTCAGCGGCTCCCAAGTCCGAAGTGCGCCCCGGTCCACCCTTTCCCAGCCCCAGGAACAAAAACGTCAGACCATTTCAGAAAAAAACGGCTCATTTCCAACCAGACCGGGAATGACTCTTCATGTGATCCTGGAGCGCGGTGACGTTGTTATTCGCACGCAAGATGCGCCGCGCGTGGATTATCACGTGCGCGTGGAAACGCCTGTGGGCGCCGAAATGGATTCAGCGCTGGCAGACCCCCTTGTGGTTTCGGGGCGAAGCACTCCCGTCGGTGTTTTATTGCGCGAACTGACTCCGAATCCGGAATTCTGGCGAAAGGGCAATATATGGGTGACATTCGAGGTTACCATTCCCAAGAATTACGCTGTGATGGTCTTCACGCAAGCCGGCAACATTCAGGCAGCGGATCTGCATGGTCGCACAAGCTTAGTGACGGGAGGAGGAAATATTTCCGCCGGTAATATCGACGGATTCGCGCATCTGTCTACCGAAGGCGGCTGCATCACGCTCAAGAATGTTTCCGGGGACCTCAACGCTGAAACCGGAGGCGGCCACATCACGGTGGGAAATATCGCCGGCATGGCCAACCTTCACAGCACAGGTGGCCACATCCGGATCGCCTCCGCGGGCCGTGGCGCGCACCTACAGACCGGCGGGGGAAACATTTCCCTGGGCAGCTCCGGCATGGGATTGGTGGCCCAGACGGGTGCCGGGCAGATCGAGGTGGGAGAAGTGCACGGCCCTATTCAGGCCTTCACGGCGGGAGGGGGCATCCACATTGTCAATTCAAAAGGACCAACACTGCTGCAAAGTAACTTTGGAAGCATTTACCTGACCCAGGTGGATGGAGGCGTGCGCGCCCAAACACGCGCGGGCGGCATCACGGCTTGGCTGAATCCCGACACACGCTTGGCGAAACCTTGCATGTTGGCATCGGGCCACGGCGACATCGTGGTCTATCTTCCCGCGAACCTACCGCTAACGATTGACGCCACCGTCGAAGTCGGTGATGAACATCAGATATTCGTGGATCCCGCGCTGGGCGTGAAAGTAATAACGGCCGTCGGCGCGGGTGGCACGCGTGAAGTGCGCGCTGATGGGGAGTTGAACGGCGGAGGGGAGTTGCTGCGGCTGAGAACAGTTCAGGGCAATATTCGTCTTCTATTGAATGACGCCAATCGCGAAGAGACACTTACCAGGCAACAGACGGAGGAGCTTAACAAACAGCTGCGGGAACAAATGAAGATCATGCAGAACGCGAATCCGAATCAGTAATAACGCCGAACAAGGTGGCGGAAGCATCGGCGGCGCAATTTGAAAAGGCCTCCCCCGCGGAATATACCAGGGCATTAAGCGGGGAAGCGGTTCAAAACTCCCAGGGCCAGAATTTGTTCAACCACACGGGCTGGTTCGCACTCGGTGTCTACGCGGTAGTCCGCCATTTCGTAGAAGGGCAAGCGCTCACGATAGAGCTCATGAAAGGCGGCTTCGTCGCGAAAAAGGGGACGATCCGTGATTTGCGCGCATCGCCTTAAGAGCTCCTCCATAGGGCAACGCAGCCAAACCAGGACTGTGCCCCCTCGCCTCAGCAGGGCCATATTGTCAGCGCGAGTTATCGTTCCGCCACCCAGCGAGAGAATGGTATTGCGCTCGCGGGAAAGCGCTTCGCCCATCGTGCGTGAGAGTTCCTGCCGCTCCAGTTCCCGAAAGCCGGTTTCTCCTCGCCGGGAAAAAATCTCCTGTACGCTGAGGCCACTCGATTCCACGATGCGATGATCCAAATCGACAGTATGCCAGCCGATTTGTCGGGCCAGAAGCTGGCCTACAGTAGATTTACCGCTGCCCATGAAGCCCGTAAGCCCCAGGATGCGCACGGCGTTTTTCCAATGCACGGAGGAGGAATCAGTCAAACCTGCGACACTCGTGAACGGTTATTCCCTCTTGCGGATATTGATCGTGCCGTCGAAGGAAGTTACCTCGACGCGGGCTGAGCCTTGGCTATTGGACCCGAACATGCCCGAAGCAAAACGCGAGGATCGCGCGGGAGCACGCACGGTAGGCGTCAAGCGCGCCTCGTTGTTTATCGTGCCACGCAAGGAACCGGTTTGCAGCGTGAAGGAATCACCGGGCGAAAAAAGCAAGTCTATCGCGCCGCTGAAGGTTCTCAGCATGTAAAGGCCATTGGGGAGAAAATCACTGTCGAAAAAAATGCTGCCGTTGGCGGTAAAAGCACGGACACTCGAGTTGTGGCTTTGCAGCAAGCGAAGATTCCCAGTGAAGGAAAATACTTCCAGCCGGCCGGAGCAGCGGGTGCATTCCACGGCGCCTCCGATTGTTTTTACGCTAAGATGACCGCCCATGTCTTCCATGACCACGGGCGCCGTGGCGGTCTCCACGGCGGTGTCGCCGAAAACGCGCACGACCTGGACAGTGCCACTATCGTTATGGATTTGAAGTTCAGCATCCTGCGGGACAATGAGAGCGTAATCCGCGCGAAGCTGGTCTGGGCTGACACTTTGGGAAAGCAGCCGTGTGCGCACATCGATCATATTGCCCTTCTGCATCGCATCCACGGCAATTTCATCACTGGCATGGTCGGCAACCACCTGCACTTCCGCCTTGGACCACGACTGAATTGTGAGCCTGCCGCTGGGATTGTGAATTACCACCACAGGATGCGCTTCCACAGGGAAGTGCTTTTCCAAATGATTGGCGAACGAAGGAGCAGCCGTCAGCAGCAGAGCGATGGACACGGCAGGCCACGCTCGCATCGAAATGGACCGGGCTGGGAGAGTAGCGTTCATTGCAGGTTTACTCCGCGTTCGACCATGGTAGCGAGCAATTCAGCCTTCTGTTGATAAGCGTCGTTCAGATAATCGCGCGCCAGCTCGTTTTGCGGTTGCTCACGCACAGTTTGCCGGCATAGGGAGATATGCTCATCCGCCAAACTGAGATCGGCCTTAATTGCGGCAGCGATTTCCGGGTCCGGTTCGGACCACGCCAGCATGGTCTGCCCCTCGGCGGAAGTAAGTTGCTTGTCGTATGCGGCGGCGCTGCTGGTGATTTCCGGTTCCTTATCCCAGGCCGTGGGGTCGGTGTGGTTGGCTTTGGGAATAACCAACACGGCGGCCAAGACTAGCAGGGCTGCATACGCAAAGGACAGCGCCGGCCGAGGAAATTGCGAGAAAATAGAGCGCAAATTCCATCGCGGCGCGCGAACGATTCCTTCCCTCTCTAGTTGGGTTCTCAGGGAAAGCCAAACGCGCGGCGAAGGCTCCCACGTCTCGCTTCCCAGCAGAGAGGCCTCCGCGCAAATGACTTCCATGTCAGCGAGCGCGCCACGGCATGCTTCGCAACCGGCGAGATGTTCCGAGAAAGCCCCTGACCGCTGGCCCTCCATCCAATTTCCCAAGTCACCTGCAAACCGCGCACATTCCGTGCTCGACATTATTGTTGGTCCTTAATCCTGCGCGTCATCCGCCGCGCGTCTTTTTTCCCGCGCCTGATCCCGTTCAGCTTCGTGAAGCAGTTCTCTCAGTCGCATGCGCGCCTTGTGCAACTGGGATTTCGAGTTGCCGATCGAGCATTCCATGATGTCCGCGATTTCATTGTGCTCATAGCCCTGCACATCGTGCAAAACAAAGATAGCGCGGTAGCCTTGCGGCAACTGCTCCATGGCGCGCTGTAAATTCATTCGATCTATCGAACCGCTCAACCGCAGATCCGGCCCGCCAAAATCCCGCCGCGGGCCGCTTCCTTCGTCATCCGGTTCGGTGGATTCATCGAGGGAAGTTACAGGAACGGTCTTCTTCCTTAGCCGCATCAGCACTACATTAACCGCCAAGCGATGAAGCCAAGTGGAAAACGCCGACTCGCCCCGAAATGTGCCGATTTTTCGAAAAAGCTGGAGGAAAGCCTCCTGCGTCAGATCCTCCGCCTCCGTGGTATTGCCGACCATCCGCAAGCACAGCGAATAAACGCGCCGCTTATGCAACTCATAGATGCGCTCAAAGGCGGCCGGGTCGCCCTGCTGAGCCAGGCGGAGAATCTCCGCGTCGCTCAATTCCCCAGTTTCTGTTCGTCTCGCTCGGGCCACTTTTCCCGTCGGGACGCGTCACCTGATGCGATGCGCGTCTCCGCTCCAGAGTTGTCCTTGCATGATTGCTTAGCCGCGATTCGCGGGCACACTAGCCAGAATTGTCTATTCTCTTAGTAAAAGACCGCCGCGTCTAGGTGGGCACGTGAACAGGCCAATGATCGGGGTGGTCCGACATAGCAGCCGCCGTCCCGGTTAGACGGATGCGAAGGCCGTGCAGCTCATCATTGGGCACAGTACAGAGGAAAGATTTTAAGATCACTATCGTCTCGCGCAAACAGGTGTTCAAATCGAAATGCAGGACGTCCAGCGCGGCCCAACGGGCGCCGGGCTCGGTGCTTGTTCCCTCCACGAGCACGGTTGCGGTAGCGCGGAATTCCAATGTCAACTCCTGGATAGCCCTGGATAAAACTCGCAACTTTTGCAGAAAGCGGGAACGTTCGCGAAAAAGGAGTCCATGCCACAGCGAACTCCAGGAAGCCGCGCGATGCGCCGTGGCGCCCCGGAAAAACACGGGGTTCAGCGGCTGAACTCGCGAATAGGTTCGGTGCTCGCGCGCGTGGTTCCCCATCGTCAGGAGTGCTGCATTAAGCGGTGGAGCGAGCAGAGTGGCCAACTCTGAGGCCACCGCGAGCTGTTGCCTCGCTCGCACGAGTTCTCCGCGGGCACATAGAGAAAAGGCATCATTCAAAGCAATGCTAAGCATTGCATACGATGCTTCCCAGCCGCGCACCACGCTTTCGAATAACTCGTTCTTCTCGGTCGGCAGCCTGGACATCCAATCATCGGAGACATTCCGCCTGCCGGATGCGACTTCGCTGAACCTTTCCGTGCTGCCCCACCCCCTTCAATCTACAAAGTATAGCAAAGCACGGCCTCACTGAGCAGCGCCGAATGGCAATGTGCTGAACTCGTCGCCCCCACTGACATATCAGCCGTTGGGTGATTTTATTCGGCCATCTCTCCGGCTCGGGCGGTGCTATAATCCGCCGCGAAGGGGCTCCGCATCCGGTTGAGATCTCGGCATCCGCGGAATTCCGGCGTGGCCCCAGGAGGCGCGGAAATGGAAACTCTTCGCAACAGCATTCTTTTCCCTCTGCTGATTGTCTGGGGAGGTGTGACCGTAGTCTTAATCATCCTGTTTGCCTGGCGTGGACTGTTGGAAGGACATGAAGAAGACCAGGTTTTTTTAGACTCCGCTCAGGACCGCATCGCCCAGGAACAGCGGGTGTTGGTGGCCAAAATCGACCGGCTCACCACGCCGATTCACTACCTGATGGTTGCTTCTGGCGGGCTGCTGGCCGTTATGGCGTGCATTTGGCTTTGGCAGATTTATAAGATGCTATAGCGTCAGCGTCAAGGGACGCCAAAACTTAATCCATTCCGAGATGCGCGGTATTCTTGCGCCTGTTGGAATGTGCATTAGTGTGCCGCTCGTGACTGGCTAAGCAAGTTCACGAACAGCCGGAAGGCCCCGGGAACCCCAGCCGGCAATTGGCGAAAAAACGCGATGCCCGTGTAAATGTAGAATCCCTTGCCGTCACGCGCAACGACAAGAGCACCGCCCGCAGGTTCCTCGCCTGGGTCGCTGAACGCCAAAATGGGCTGATAACGGGAATCGAACCGGCTCCAGTAATAGAGACCACGCTCCTGTACCCATCCCTTGAAATCAAGCTGGCCGATCTGATTCGGAAAATTTAGCAGCGGACTCTCGGGCGCCAGAAACTGCACCGGAGAGTTTTCGTCGGTGGTTCGCGAAGTCACGTCCGGCATGGCGGCGGGAAACGGGGCCAGGTCTTTCTTGTTCCAGGCAAAATCTCTTTGGTATTGGACCACCAGCGTTCCTCCGGACTGCACATAATCCAGTAGACGCGAATTGGCGAGAACCAATCCCGGCCGTAATTCATATGCGCGAATGCCGATGACGATAGCGTCGTAGCGGCTCAGATCACCGAAGGCGAGCTGCGCATCGTCGAGCAAATCCACGCGAATGCCGAGTTGCCGCAAATCGCCGGGAACGAGATCATTGTCCGCGGCCACATATCCCACATGCAGCCCAGCCGGAATTTTTAGATCCAGCACGTGCACCGTGGCTTCAGCGGACCCCTGATAGATTTGCGTAGGCAGGCTAGGCAGCGACTCAGCAGACGTGCGAAACATTTTACCGTCCAGTTGGGCGAAGGGATGCAGCGCGTATGCGCCGGCGGCAACGTGCGCCGGCGGCGAGAGTTCGAATCTCACGAGGCGATCTCCCGCGCCGGAAAAATCGATGGGAGCCGTGGCTGTTACCCGCCAGCCCGGCGGCGGGTCCAGTCCGGGAGTGACTTGAACCGCCTTTTCGCCGTGATAGCTTATGCGCGCCAGCAACTCGATCGGTTTCGTGGAATTCTCCAAGTCGCTCGCCGGAACCATCACCTGACTAGGATCAATCGTCAGGGTTACGGCGGGAATCAATGTCAGAGATACGAGATCGGCGCTGGTTGAACTGGTTTGCAGTGAAACCACTGGTTGCTCCACGGTGAATGAGTAGCCGTCCAATTCCGCAGAGAGGCGAGCCGATATCAGCGGGGACGGTTGAGGCTGAATCGCATCGGCGGAGGAGACACTGGTTACGGCGTCCGCTGGCACCGACACTGAGAATTCGTGCTCAGGATCGTCGGAATTCGTGGCGACCTTCGGCTGCACGTTCCAACCGGCGGGCAATTGCAGGTCCATGCCTTTAACATCCAGGCCGGCTTTGGAGCGAAACTGCAGTCGCACATTCACGTCCGCTGTTTCCCCGGCAATCAGTTCGCTATGGTTCGCACGCGCTTCCACTTCAATGGCCAAAGAATCGGCTAGCGCGGCGTCAATTTTCGCCCGCGCCCGAGCCAACTCCCAGCAAATATCTGCCGTGGTTTGCGAATCTTTTGCGCACAATGCGCTCTGCAGATTTGCTGTTTCCGTACCGGCGCGCGCAATAGATTTTGCCGCTTCCGGCCATTGCAGCGATAGCGCTTCTCCACGCCCTTCGGCGAGCGCTGCATCCACTTTGGCCAGCGAATCCTGCAGCCGCGGCTTTTCGCCGGACGCCGAATCGGCCAACCGCGTAAGCGGCTCAGCCAGCATTCCCGGACTTATGGCTTCGCCGCCGACAGGCACAAGATAGGGCGCACGACGAAAAAAAGACGAGCCCAGAAACTCTGTTATTCCTTGAGAGCGGTGATGGGCAAATGCCTCCAGTCCAATCTCGGAATAACTGCGGCCCCAAAGCGGAGAAATATCGTTCACCGGAACACGCCAGCTATTGGTTGGGCCCGGTTCGCCGCGCGAAATTTGCAATACCTGCTGGACTCGCCACGGACGCAAACCTTCGGCAATCTGTTGGGGAAAAGCGGCAGAGTCAGCAGCCTTCTCGACCGCCTGCGGGACGAGAATGCCCGTGGCCTGATGATGCCCATGTCCGGAATGGACACCACCCCATTGGTTAATCACCACATTGGGGCGGAAGGTACGCAACACTCGCACCATGTCTTCCATGGCGATGCCGTTCCAAATGCGCATGGTCTCTTCCGGAGTCTTGGAATAACCGAAGTCCGGCGCGCGCGTGAAAAACAGCTTTGCGCCATAGCCGCGGGTGGCCTGCAGAAGCTCATGCGTGCGCAAAATTCCCAATTCGGGCGCCTGCTCGGGGCCAATGGCATTCTGTCCGCCTTCTCCGCGTGTGACGGAAAGCAGCGCCACGTCCGCGTCAAGCCCACGGGCCAGATAAGTTAGGATGCCGGACGATTCATCGTCGGGATGCGCGGTGACGTAAAGAATTCGCGTGACAACGCGCGCCCGGGAAATCGTTTCGACCGCTTCAGGCAGGGATTGCGCCGCTCCGTGTCCGCCGCCGGGCAGAAATATTGCGGCAAGAATCACCAAGGCAAACGCCGGCCGGAATTGCTTCATCGCGCTTCTTCCGCGAATGGCCATTCATTTTGTTTCGCCGCGCGAAATAGAAACGCCGCTGCACCCAAACCAATCACTCCGATGCCACCCAATGCGAACCTCCATCCCAAAGCCACGAAGAGCGCCGCCCAACCCAGCACAGTCAGCAACACCGGCCAAGGATAAAACCTCATCTTAAACGGCAGGCGCGCGGAAGGCCAGCGATGGTGGAGTCGCATCAATCCCACGGCCTGGCCGATGAACTGCACCAGCAGCCGCGTCGCCAAAATCGCGGCGATTACGTCGCGCAGACGAAATAACAGGCTGAAGACTAAGCCTAACGCTCCCAGGACGAGCAGGGAAACATACGGAAAGTGCTTCGTCGGATGCAGCCGCGCGAAAGCCGCGAAGAAATTGCCGTCCCTGGCCGCTGCATAGGGAATTCGCGAATAGCCCAAAATAAGGGCAAAGAGCGATGCAAACGCCACCCAAAGCACCAGCAATGTAGCGAACCGTGCCGCGCGAAGCCCGTACAGCCGCTCAAAAAACGTACTCACCAAGAATTGCGAAGAGGCTGCCTCCCTCCAGGGAAGCACGCCCGTCACACTGATCTGCATGGCGATATAAAGAATGGCGATGCCGATGATCGAAAAGAAAATTGCGCGAGGGATATTCTTCCGGGGCTCGCGGATTTCCCCGCCCAGATGGCAAACATTGTAATAGCCCCAGTAGGTGTAAATGGATTGGCCCGTGGCGGCTCCCAGCGCGGCGAAAAATGGAAGCGAGAGGTTCCATGCGCCGGGAGGAAAATCGAATGCCAGCGCAGCGTGAAAGTGCGTGGCCCCGGCAAGAATGATCCAGAGTAACGTGCCGATTACGCCTGCCCACAGAAAAAGTGACAGCCGTCCTATTCTGGTAATCCCCTGATAGAGCAGAATCACGAGCAACACAATCAGCGCGGCGGAAATTCCTTTTTGCTGCCATCGTCCCAAGGGCACCAAATAGGAGAAATACTGTGCGAAGCCGATTGCGCCTGAAGCAATCACCAGCGGCGCCTGAATCATCGTCTGCCAAACAAAGAGAAACGACATCAGCCGGCCCCAGTGCGCGGCGCCATATTCCTCGCGCAGAAAAACATAACTTCCGCCGGCTTCGGGCATGGCCGCGCCCAACTCCGCCCACACGCAGCCATCCAGCAAGGCCATCAGCGCTCCGGCAACCCATGCCAGAATGCATTGCGGTCCTCCCATTCTCTGAATCACCAACGGCATCACGATGAACGGGCCAATACCCACCATGTCCATCATGTTCAGCGCGGTGGCTTCCGCCAAACCCAGGCCGCGTTCGAGTTGGTTGGAGGGCTTTACCATTTCACACTTACGAAACTGACAGCATAGCAAACACGACGCGAAATTTTTCTGCGGCATTGCTGTGCGCGACAGCGTCGTGTACGTTACCGTTGAAGGACAAATATGGATTGTTCCTGCAATACGTCCCTGCGACAATTGAAGCCGTCGGCATTCTTGACCATGGTAGTCCTTTCTTTTTCCCTTACGCCCGGGTCCGCTTTTGCGCAGACGCCCGTCCACACCATCCAGCTTCCGGCCGGAGTGCCGCAAGCCATCGAGCAGATGTACGGCGGCGATCCCGACGCGGCCATGGTAACTTTCCGCGCTCTGCAAAAAAGCAATCCTGAAAATCCTCTAGGCTTTCTGCTGGAAGCGGAGGCGCGCTGGTGGAAAATTTATTGTGAGGCCTGCGAAGTAAAATGGGGCATGGTGGACGCCTGGAAGCGCGGCCCTTTGTCCGGCGATGACGAATATCTTGCGCTTACGAGCCGCGGCGTTGAACTCGCGCGGGCTCAAGCCACGAAGCGCGATTCGGCAGAGATGCACCTCTATGCCGGCATCGGATTGGCGTTGGAAGCGCGCCTTCACGGCCTGCGTTATGAGAAGCGCGCCACCGCACGAGCCGGCGTGGCTGCCCGAGCGGAATTTCTCCGCGCACTGCAAATGGACCCAGGCCTTGCCGACGCCGATACGGGGCTGGGACTCTATAACTATTATGTAGACACGCTTTCGTCGTTCGTAAAAATGCTGCGCGTTATGATGGGCATACCCGGCGGCAATCGCGCGGAGGGAATCCGCCAGCTCGAACGCGGAATGAAGGACGGGCAGCTCACCGCGGTGGAAGCACGATTTTACCTGGCGAAAAATCTGCGCACCTATGACCACGATTATTCGCGCGGACTGAAAATTGCGGAGCCGCTGGTGACCCGCTACCCGCGGAACGCTGTTTTCTGGATGTTAATTGGAAACTTACAAATGGAATTGGGCCACAAGGATCAGGCGACCGCCGCGTTTCGTACCGCGGAAAATCTCCACATTGGGGATTCGGCATGCGAGAGGCGTATCCACGAACTGATACGGCAGGACTGGTCCTCCGGCCCGAGTTCATCGCAATAAGCCGAATAGAGCTGGAAAAAGGGTTGGAGCGGCCCGCTAGCAGCGTACCGCTTCTTCTTGTTCGAATGCGTGGTAAGAGGATCGAACCAGCGGGCCCGCCTCCACGTGGCGGAATCCCATTTGTTCGCCGAGTTGCTTGTACTCCGCAAATTCATCCGGATGCAGAAAGCGAATTATAGGCAGATGCTCGTGCGTAGGCTGCAAGTATTGGCCCAGCGTGAGGATGTGTGTGCCTTGCGCCGCAATTTCATCCATGGCCGCAAGCACTTCTTCACGCGTTTCGCCCAGGCCCAGCATCATTCCCGTTTTTGTGGGAACATCCGGAGCCATCTCACGCGCACGCCGCAATAATTCCAACGACCTCTCCCAGACGGCGCCCTTGCGCACTTGGCGATATAGGCGGGGCACAGTTTCCATATTGTGATTGAGCACGTTCGGCTGCGCCTTAAGCACTGTTTCCAGCGCCGTCCAAATTCCGCGAAAGTCAGGAATCAGCACTTCCACCCGGCAGCCGGGAACCCGGCGGCGAATTCCCTCGATGGTCCGCGCAAAAATCGCGGCGCCGCCATCCAATTGGTCGTCGCGATTTACGGAAGTCACCACTGCGTAACGCAGCCCCATGCGCGCCGCGGCTTCGGCCACGCGTTCCGGTTCGTCTTCTTCCGGTGGTCCCAGCGGCTTACCGGAAGGCACTGCGCAGAATCCGCAGGCACGCGTGCAGATGTTGCCCAAAATCATGAATGTGGCCGTGCGATGCTCCCAGCATTCGCCCATGTTTGGACAACGCGCGCTTTCGCACACGGTATGCAGGTCCAGCGTGCGCATGATGCGTTTCAAATCCTGATAGTTCGGGCCGCCGAAGAATTTTACGCGCAGCCACGGCGGTCGTGGATGCGCCAGCGACGGCGGAATTTCGCCATGATGCTCGGCGCTTGGCAGAATGTGAAATGGAGTAGCCATAGCAGCAGACTAAGAATTCCATTCTAAGCTCCGCGCAGCGCCACGGCAAGTTTGAGGCGATGTTTCGCCGCGGTAAGGTGGCTATATCGGAGCTTGCCTGCTTGGCAAGAGCACAGCGAAGTGTGGTAATTTCGCCACATTACGCACTCCTGCTGCATGGCTACCATACTCTAAAGTATTACCCTACAGCAACATAGAATCTGGGGACGTTCGGCCTGCAAAATGCACTAAAGAGCTTGGATGCCTAGCCAATTTCAGACCACAATTCAACGGCCTGTGGAGACCGAAGGGGTAGGACTTCACACCGCTGTCCGCTGCAAGATGCGCCTGGTGCCCGCACCGGCCGACACGGGAATCGTTTTCCGTCGCGTGGACCTGGACAATTTTGATGTTGAGGCGCTGGGCCGCAACGTGGCCCGAGTCAGCTATGCAACCAGCCTGATGAAGCAAGGCGTATGGCTTTCCACCACGGAACATCTTTTAGCAGCACTCTATTCCTCGGGCATCGATAATATTTGGGTAGAACTTGATGCGCTGGAAGTACCTATATTGGATGGCTCCGCGCGGCAATTTATCGAGATGCTGGACGAGGTGGGCCTGCGACGCCTTCGCAAACCGCGGCGCTACCTGCGCGTAACGCGGCCATTGGAATTCTCGGATGGCGACCGCTCCATCGGCATCTATCCCTGCGAAGAATTTCGCGTGAAGTGCACCATAGATTTTCCCCATCGGCTCATCGGTCAGCAGACGACGGAGCTAACCGTCACCGCCGAATCCTTTCGCCGCGAGTTAGCTTCGGCGCGAACGTTCGGTTTTGTCGAGGAAGTGGAGCGGCTGCGTACTCAGGGCTTGGTTCGCGGGGGATCGCTCCAAAACGCGATCGTCCTGACGCGCCATGGAGTCATGAATCCCGAAGGGTTGCGGTTTCCCGATGAATTCGCACGCCACAAGACGCTTGATCTAATCGGCGATCTCGCCTTGCTGGGCCTGCCGTTACAGGCAAGCGTGGTGGCTCATAAAGCCGGCCACGCGCTGCATACGCAACTGGTGATGCGACTGCTCTCCGATCCGTCATTGTGGATTAAGACAACGGATAGTTCTTTCGCGCCTGACCATGCCAAAAGTGAGAGAGAACCTCGCCACGTGCTCCAGGCCGCTTCCTGACGCCAATCTTGAGACTTGTTTCCGAGCATTGCCAAATGCGTGAACTGGGGCGAGAATAGCGCCTCATGCCTCTTTCCGATACCGTCATCGTTGTTCTCGCCGCCGGCAAAGGGACCCGGCTAAAATCCGGCACGGCCAAGGTACTGCACAAGGTCGGCGGATATTCCCTGCTCGACCACATTCTGCGAATCTGCGAAACGTTGCGCGCCTTGGGGACGATCGTTGTTGTGGGCCATCAAGCCGAGCAAGTGCTTGCCGTGGCGGAGGCGTGGGGCGCGCGCCCTGTCTTGCAGGAGCCTCAGAACGGCACGGGGCATGCGCTGCTGGTCGCGAGGGAAGCTATCCCCAGCAAGGCCGCCCGTGTGCTTGTGATTGCCGGCGATGCCGCGCTGGTTCAAACAACAACGCTCCAAGCGCTGATGGAAACTCAGAAACGCTCCGGCGCGGCAGCCGCCATTCTGACAGCTAAACTCGAAAATCCTCAGGGTTACGGCCGCATTGTTCGCGGTTTGGAAAATGAAGTGGAAGCTATCGTCGAGGAAAAATCCGCCAACGAGGAGCAGCGCGCGATTCAGGAAGTCAATTCAAGCATTTATTCCTTTGCGCTTTCCACGCTATGGCCGTGCCTCGAACAGATTCGCCCGGAAAATGCTCACAAGGAAATCTACCTCACGGACGCGATTGCGCTTCTTCGCGCGCAAGGCCGCCGGGTGGTAGCACAATGCGTGGCCGACCCGCGAGAGATTTTGGGCTGCAACACGCGCGCTGAACTGGCCGAAGTGGATTCTATCTTTCGTCAGCGCAAAGCCGCGGAGTTGATGGACGCTGGAGTAACGCTATATCTCCCGGAAACGATTCTCATCGACGCCGATGTACAAGCCGGTCAGGACACCATTATTCAGCCGGGCGTCCAACTGCTGGGCCGGACGCGAATCGGCGCGCGTTGCGTAATTGGCGCCGGATGCGTGCTGCTGGATGCCGAGGTGGCGGACAACGTTGAAATCAAGCCGTACTCTTTCGTTCTGAATTCGCGGCTGGGAGAGGACACAGCGGTGGGGCCCTTCGCGCATGTGCGCGACGGATCTGAGTTGCGCCCGCGCGCGCGCATCGGCAATTTCGTCGAAGTTAAAAAAAGCGCCATCGGCGAGGGCACCAAAGCCATGCACCTCACCTATATTGGAGACGCCACGGTGGGTGCGGGCGCGAATATCGGCGCGGGCACCATCACTTGCAACTATGATGGAGTACGAAAAAATCCCACGACTATCGGCGACCGCGTTTTTATAGGCAGCGGCACGGAACTTGTCGCGCCGGTTCGCATTGGGGATGGGGCATACATCGCGGCCGGCTCGACGATCACCGAAGCTGTGCCCGCCGATTCGCTCGCTCTTTCGCGTGGGCGCCAGGTGAACAAAGTTGGTTGGGTCGCCGCTCGCCGCAAAGCTTCACAGAAAGATTCCGGCGCTCCTGCAAGTGCAAAAGCCGCAGGTCCCGCAAACGCACAGCCATACGCCTCGCGACGCAAGCCACGCTCCGCCCGGCCCAAGCCGGCTTCTCGAAAACGCCGATAGCGGGCCGCCAAAGATACTTCGTACAGGCGGATTGCCGTCTTCATACGTGCCGAACTCACAAGTGCTTGTGCTAAAATAATCTTGGGAGAAAACTCCAGATGACGTTCGGCGTGGTGGTGTTTCCCGGATCGAATTGCGATCACGATGCGCAGCACGCCATCGGCGACGTCCTCGGCCAGCCGGTAAAACTCCTGTGGCACCAATCCGAAGATTTGGGTGGCGTGGACGCCGTGATCCTGCCGGGCGGTTTTGCCTACGGGGACTATCTTAGAACCGGCGCAATTGCGCGGTTTTCGTCCGTGATGCGCTCAGTGCGACAATTTGCCGCCGCCGGCGGCTTGGTTCTAGGCATCTGCAATGGCTTTCAGATTTTGCTTGAGGCAGGACTGCTGCCCGGCGCCATGCTGCGCAATAACGGCCTGCGATTCATCTGCCGCCAGGTGCACATCCGCGTGGAATCCACCGATACGCCCTTTACATGCGCGGCGCGTCCGAATCAGGTGCTGAAAATCCCCATCGCCCACAGCGACGGAAATTATTTTTGCGAGCCGGAAACGCTGGCGCAACTTGAACGCGAGCATCGGGTAATTTTCCGCTACACCACGCCGGAAGGAATCGCGGACGAAGACGCGAACCCCAACGGCTCGCTCGCTGCGATCGCCGGCATCTGCAATCGGGAGCGCAATGTGGTTGGCCTGATGCCGCATCCCGAACGCGCCGTCGAACCGGCGCTGTGCTCCGCCGATGGCCTGGTGATATTCCGCTCCATGGTGGAAAGCCTGGTGCGCTCCGCGGTCATCGCGTGAGCGGTGGACATCTAATTGCTGATTCCGTCGCGTCGAATCCGAGTCTTTCGCACAGAATCGGTTCGAATACCGATTTTTCAGGTCTCATAGTGAGACCGAAGACCATCTCCTTCTAGCCATGCTGGAAACAGAAATCAAAATCACGCCCGAAATGGCCGTCGAGCACGGTCTGAAGACCGATGAGTTCGAGCGTGTACGCTCGCTTCTCGGCCGCGATCCTTCCATCACCGAGCTGGGTATTTTTGGCGTGATGTGGAGCGAGCACTGCTCCTACAAATCCAGCAAAGTGCATCTTCGCCGCTTGCCCTCGTGTGGGTCGCAGGTAATTCAGGGTCCGGGCGAAAATGCCGGTGTAGTGGATATTGGCGACGGCCTCTGCGCGGTGTTCAAGATTGAATCCCATAATCATCCCAGCTTCGTCGAGCCGTTCCAAGGCGCGGCCACGGGTGTCGGCGGAATTCTGCGCGATATTTTCACCATGGGCGCGCGACCTATCGCCGTTCTGGATTCGTTGCGTTTTGGGCCGGTAACGCCGCAGCCCGGTGTTTCCGCCGAGGAAATCGCGCGCAACCGCCGCCTGGTGGATGGCGTGGTCAGCGGCATTGCATTTTATGGAAATTGTTTCGGAGTGCCCACGGCGGGCGGGGAAGTTCAGTTTGAACCTTGCTATTCGGCGAATCCGCTGGTCAACGTGCTTGCACTGGGGTTGGCGCGGCGCGACGAACTTTTCTTCGCCAGCGCGCGCGGTGAAGGCAATCCCGTGATTTATGCCGGAGCTCGTACCGGTCGCGACGGAATCCATGGAGCATCATTGCTGGCTTCCGCGGAATTCAGCGAGGAGTCACAGCAGAAACGTCCGAATGTGCAGGTGGGCGATCCCTTCATGGAAAAGCTGCTGTTGGAAGCCTGCCTCGAGGCGATGCGCACTGGAGCCGTAGTCGCCATTCAGGATATGGGCGCGGCGGGACTCACGAGCTCCAGCTCGGAGATGGCCTCGCGCGGCGGCCTGGGAATTGAAATTGAACTCGCGCGCGTACCGCAACGTGAAACAGGCATGACGCCATACGACATCATGCTCAGCGAGTCGCAGGAGCGGATGCTGCTGATTGCCGAGCGCGGCCGCGAACGCGAAGTGCTGGATGTGTTCAAGAAATGGGGCCTGGATGCCGTGGAAGTGGGCCGCATCACGGCTGGAAACCGCATGCGCATTCTCGATAATGGGCGCGTGGCCGCGGACATCCCCGTCGATGCGCTGGCTACTCAAGCGCCCGTTTATAACAGACCGCTCACGCCGCCTTCTCCCGCCGGACCCGCGCCATTGATTTCTTTCGCTCCGAACCAGACGGATTTCACGGAAGATTTCAAGCGCCTGCTCGCAGCGCCCGCCATCGCATCGAAGCGCTGGATATTCGATCAGTATGATTACATGGTGCGCACCAACACGCGCGTCGGCCCCGGCGCGGGCGACGCAGCCGTGCTCCGGGTGAAGGGCACCAAGAAAGCGTTGGCGTTGAGCGTCGCGGGGAACGGCCGCTGGTGTCAGCTCTCGCCGAGGCTAGGAGCCACGCATGCCGTGGCTGAAGCCGCGCGCAACGTAGCCTGTTGCGGCGCGCGACCCTTGGCCGCCACCAACTGCTTGAATTTCGGCAATCCTGAAAAACCCGAGATCATGTGGCAGTTCAGCGAAGCAGTGGACGGTATCAGCGAAGCCTGCACCACGCTGGGAATTCCCATTACCGGCGGAAATGTCAGTTTCTACAATGAGACACTGGGCCAAGGGATTTATCCTACACCCGTGCTGGGCGTACTGGGCCTGATCGAAGACGCCGATCGCGCATTGGGCATGGCGTTCCGGGCTGTGGGCGATGCTATTGTCTTGTTGGACGGCGGTCAACCCGGCCACCCCGATGCGGCGGCGCGCGAATTTTCCTCGTCCGAATATGCGCGCACAATTCGATCTATCGTTTCAGGCGCGCCTCCGTCCATTGATCTAGACGCCGAGAAGCGCCTCGCGGAATGCCTGCACGCGCTGGCGCTCAATGGTGTGATAAATTCCGCGCACGATCTCAGCGATGGCGGCTTGGCCATTGGGCTGGCCGAATCATGTTTCGCGAGTAAAGACTTCGGCGCGGAGCTCGCGCTGAAAGGCAACGAACCCGCCGAACTAGCCCTTTTTGGCGAACGCGGCGCACGAGCGGTGGTATCTGTTTCATCCGATTCGCTTGCCCGGCTGCGGGCCCATGCGGCACAATGGGATGTCAGGGTGTGTGAAACCGGTACGGTCACGGAAGGCGAATTCCGCATCTTATGGAATGGGGAAGTTTTAGTTAGCGCCCCAACCAGCGAACTTCGCCGCCGCTGGACTGAGTCTCTCGAGCAAGCTATCCGAACGCCATGAATCCAACGCACGAATTGGTGGACGACAAGTTCCACGACGAATGTGGAGTCTTCGGCATCTTCGGGTTCCCCGATGCGGCTAGGATGGCCTATCTCGGCCTTCATGCCTTGCAGCATCGCGGCCAGGAATCCGCCGGAATTGCCGCCAGCGATGGCGTCAATTTGAATGTGGTCCGAGGCATGGGGCACGTCGAAGAGGTTTTCCCTGCCGGCACGCTGGCCCGACTTCCTGGTGACATAGCTATCGGCCACACACGCTACTCGACGGCGGGCGATACGACGCTGGTAAATGCCCAGCCAGTGGTGAGCGATTGCAACAAGGGCAAGCTGGGAGTGGCGCACAACGGCAATCTTACCAATGCCATGGAATGGCGGCGCCGTCTCGAGCACAAAGGGTCAATCTTTCAGACCACCAGCGATACCGAAGTGATTGTCCACTTGATTGCTCGCAGCCATGCCCATGGTCTGCCCAGCGCGCTAGCCGACGCGCTGAACCAGGTGGAGGGCGCGTATTCGCTGCTGGTAATCACCCGGGACGAAATTTATGCCGTGCGCGATCCACGCGGCTTTCGTCCATTGAATCTGGGGCGTCTTGGCGGCGCATGGGTGGTGGCCTCGGAAACCTGCGCATTCGATTTGATTGGCGCGGAATATGTTCGCGAAATCGAGCCGGGAGAAATGCTGCGTATCTCCCGCGCCGGGCTGGAATCCATTCGCTTTGCGCCCGCGAAGCAGCATCAATACTGCATTTTTGAGCACGTCTATTTCGCGCGGCCCGACAGCATCATTTTCGGCCGCTCCGTAAATGAGAGCCGGGAGAGATTGGGCCAGATGCTGGCGCGTGAGCATCCCGTGGAGGCCGACATGGTGGTTCCCGTGCCGGATTCCGGAGTTCCCGCGGCCGTCGGTTATGCTCGCGAATCTGGTCTACCTTTCCGCATGGCGCTGATCCGCAATCACTATATTGGGCGGACGTTCATTGAACCCGCGCAATCCATTCGTGATTTCAGCGTGCGCGTGAAGCTGAACCCGGTGCGAGCACTGCTTCAAGGCCGGCGGGTTGTTCTGGTGGATGATTCCATCGTGCGCGGCACCACCAGCCAAAAGATTGTGAGCATGGTGCGTGAGGCGGGCGCTTCGGAAGTTCACTTGCGCATTAGTTGTCCACCCACAGTTTCCCCCTGCCACTACGGCGTTGACACTCCCACGCGCGAGGAATTGATTGGATCGAGGATGTCCGTGGAGCAGATTCGTGATTTTATCGGCGCGGATTCCCTCGGCTATCTCTCGCTGGAAAGTCTACGCTCGGCCGTCGGCGACAATGACGGTCATTTTTGCACTTCCTGTTACACAGGAAGCTATCCGACGGAACTCGTCCAAATGGAAGTAGGAGCTCATCGTGAATCATGAATCGCAGTCCTCCGCGCCGCCGCGGAACACCTTTGGCCAGCGCGCCTGGCGCGAAGCGGTCTCCTGGTTTTGGGTGATTCTGGCCTTCATGGTGATTGAAGGCGTATTTGTCCAGGCTCGCGTGATCCCGAGCGCGTCCATGGAAAATACAGTGCTCATCGGCGACCACCTGATCGTCACCCGCACCGGCTACGATATTGGAATACCGTTCACGCCGTGGCATCATCCGCTCTGGCGCAATCCTCATCGGCAGCAGATCATCGTCTTTCGCGCGCCTCTGCCCGGCACGCCGGACTACATCAAGCGCGTCATCGGCACGCCCGGAGATCAACTGGAGATTCGCAGTGGGGTGGTTTATATCAACGGCAAGCCTCTCGCCGAGCCTTATCGCAATGGCCCTCCCAACGACATGGATAATTACGGCCCGGTTCAAATTCCGCCGGGAAAATATTTTATGATGGGCGATAACCGCGACGATTCCTACGACAGCCGCTATTGGGGCTATGTGCCCCGTGAAAACATTCTGGGTACGCCGCTTTTTATCTATATGTCCATTGACGCTCCCGAAGAAGTTTGGGAGCCGGGCCATATCTTCGAGCGCCTCGGAACGTATCTCCGCGTTTTCATTCATCCCGGCGAGGTACGCTGGCATCGCTTGTTTCATTCCGTTTAGAGCCGGCGGTCTCGGTTGACGGATATTTCCCATGCGCTACGCCGACGCCGGAGTGGACATTGCCCGGGCCAACATGGCCAAACAGCGCATCCGCGCGCTGGCCGCCCATACCTTTACGCCGGGCGTGCTTGCGCCCATCGGGGGGTTCGGCGCTCTCTATCGTGTTGATAAAAAGCGCTGGCATGACCCTGTGCTAGTCGCCAGTGCCGACGGCGTGGGCACAAAACTGAAGATAGCGTTCGCCACCGGCATCCATTCCAGCGTGGGAGCCGATCTCCTCAATCATTGCGTGAACGATATTCTTACGGTAGGTGCGGAGCCACTGTTTTTCCTCGATTATCTGGCAATGGGCCGCTTGGATCCCTCTGTCATCGAGCAAGTCATCGAAGGCATGAGCCGCGCCGCGCGCCGCGCGGGATGCGCTCTCATCGGGGGCGAGACGGCCGAAATGCCCGGTCTATATGCTCCCGGCGAGTATGATCTCGCGGGATTTATCGTGGGAGCCGTGGACCTCCGGCGGCAACTTTCATCAGCGCGCGTGCACGCGGGAGATTTGCTGATTGCGCTGCCTTCTTCCGGTCTGCACACCAACGGCTATTCTCTGGCCCGCAAGCTGGTGTTTGAAGTGGCCCGCTTAAAGACCGGCAGCTACGTCTCTGAAATTGGCGGCAAGATCGGAGCGGAGCTTCTGAAGACGCATCGCTGTTACTGGCCCTTGCTCAAACCGGCGCTTCGCGGCGGCTGGCTTTCCGCCATGGCTCATATTACCGGCGGCGGCATCACGGAAAATCTGCCGCGCGTCTTGCCCCGCAACACGCGGGCGGTCATCGAAATAAACTCCTGGCCCGTGCTCCCGATTTTTCGCTATCTGGGACGCTTGGGAAAAATGAAGCCGGCAGAGTTGCTCCGCACGTTTAACCTGGGCGTGGGCATGATTCTGGTGGTCCCTCCAAAAAATAAGCGCCGCCTGGAAGCGGAGCTCAAGCGCCATCGCGAAAAATTCTACGTTATCGGGCGAGTCGAGCGCCGCCGCCCGGAGCAAGCGCGCGTCTTTTATTCCGGCCAATTGGCACTCTGAGCAGCCGATTATCGGGTCCCTCCAAGTTTGGCTGCCGCCGCCCAATTTACTGCGTGGTGGTGGCGCAGTCGATCTCGTTTTCCAACTCCCATTTGCCTCTTTATCTCATTCCATAGAATAGAATCTCGGCGGCGCAGTGTGCCCGGGTAGATTTTTGACGTCAAGCGCCGGCGCGCACTCTGCGACGCGGATTCTGCGATAATGGTGAGCGCAACAAATACGGCGTCGGAAAGGCTGAACCATGCGAAAAAAAATTCGTGTACTTCAATATGGAGTGGGTCCAATCGGTGCTTCGATTTTGCGGTTGGTGAGGCAAAAGCAGGCGCTGGAAATCATCGGCGCAATTGACGTGGACCCTGAAAAGGCCGGGCGCGATCTGGGAGAGTTGGTTGGCGCGGACGATGCCCCGTGGGGCATAACCATATCCGCCGATGCGGAGGAAATGCCGGCCAAGGGCGCGGACGTGGTGATTCATTCCACCACCTCACTGCTGCCCGACGCCATGGACCAGTTGCTCGCCTGCCTCGAAGCGGGCGCTTGCATTGTTTCCACTTGCGAAGAGCTTTCCTATCCGTTGCGCAAATATCCCGAGCTTTCCGAGCAGTTGGACGCCGCGGCCAAGGAAGAGGGAGTGGCGCTCGTCGGCACGGGCGTGAATCCCGGTTTCGTAATGGACAAGTTGTTACTGACGCTTTCCGCCGTCTCTCAGCGCGTCGATCATGCCTCCGCCATACGCATTGTGGACGCGTCAAAGAGACGCCTGCCCCTGCAGAAAAAAATTGGCGCGGGCCTCACGCGGGCGGAATTCGAGGAAAGGGCAGCGGAAGGCATCATCAAGCATCATGGCCTGCCGGAATCGGTGGCCATGGTAGCGGACGGGCTGGGATTTGCTCTCGATGAAATCACCGAAACGATTGAACCTGCGATTGCCGAACGGGCCGTGCGTACGGAATTTCTGGAAGTGGCGGCCGGCGCCGCCGCCGGCGTGCATCAAGTGGCGCGCGGCATGGAAAATGGAGTCGAGAAGATTCGCCTGGAATTGAAAATGTATGTCGGCGCGGAAAATCCGCACGACACAATCACGCTGGCCGGCGAACCGCAGCTGACACTGACGATTCCCGGCGGCACACACGGCGATTTGGCCACCGCCGCCGTCATCGTCAATACGATTCCTTGGATTCTGGCCGCGCCCGCGGGACTGCGTACTTCTCGCGATCTGCCGCTGGCGTTTTTCTCGCCCAACGCCATGCCTTAAGACGCGCCGCTAGCCTGGCGCACCTGGGAGAGAGCTTTCGCCCGGCAGCTCATAAGCGCGCGGCAAGCAAGACGGTTAGGTTCGCTTGCGCCAATATTTAGCCACGGCGGCGTAGTCCACATCCTCCGTGGCAGCAGCATTCACCGCGCTGTACGTTGAAGATGAGGCCGCGCCCGCGGGCAAATCCGCGCCTAGCTCGCGCGCGAGATCCATTGCCAAACCCAAGTCTTTGTTCATCAGGCGCAGTGGAAAGCTGGGTGCAAAATTTCCTTCAATCATCAACGGAGCTTTCACGTCCAACAATGGCGCGCGTCCCATGCTGGATTGCATCACTTCCACCAGGTTCTGCGGCGGAAGTCCGGCTGCCGTAACAAGAGCCAGCGCTTCGGCAAACGCCTGCACCTCCAAAGCCAGCAAAAGATTCATCGCGAGCTTTACGGTTTGTCCCGCGCCGTTCGGGCCGAGGTGAAATATCCGCTTTCCCATCACGGAGAGTACGGGCCGCGCACGCTCCAGAACTTCCGCTCGACCGCCCACCATGAAAACGAGTTCGCCTTTTTCAGCGCCCCACGTTCCACCCGTCACCGGAGCGTCCAGAAAATCCACCTTGCGGCTGTCGCAAGCTTCCGACACGCGACGCGCCAGCGCGGGGGAGACTGTGCTGGAATCCGCAAGCAGGCTTTCTGGCCGCAAACCTTCCAGCGCGCCTTCCCGGCCCCACAAAACTGTTTCAAGAGCAGCGGGATCGCTGACCATGGTGATGAGCACATCGGAGTGAGCCGCTACGTCACGCGGCGACGCGCCAATGTGCGCGCCTTGTCCGGCCAATTTTTCAGCCTTGGCCTGCGTGCGATTCCACACCATCACCGGGTAGCCCGCACGCAGCAGGTTCGCAGCCATGGGTTGGCCCATCAATCCCAATCCGATGAATCCTATGGAGGGTTTCATGCGGAAGTCTCCTGTCATTTTTTCGCTTCGATAGTCCCGCCGCGTTTAGAAACCGGGCATTAATGGCTGTGTGAAGTATGGCCGTCTTCCGCTGGAGAAGTCACGGGAAGAGGGTGCACCACTAAATCTCCGAAAATCGCCAGTGCGAATGCCGAGACCACTCCATAAGCCACCGTTCCATACAAAACTGGAAGGGCCCAACCAAGCATTGTGCCTGCCAGCGACCTTGCCACTCCCCAGGCGCATAGGACTCCGGCAGCCAAGCCGATCCACGTCGCTACATAGCTGCTAAGGGAAGCTACGTGCAGCGGATGACTGCATTTCGCGCACGCGAGATCATCCGACCCGCGCAGCACCACGATTATTGACACGCTGGAAAGGCACATCGGACATTTCCTCGATGCCATTGCAATCCTCCTTCAACCTAAACCTTCGACATCCGGGAAATACTCTATTCGAGTAACGCTTGAAACGCCATCATCGCCGCGGCGCGGATTTCAGCTTTGCGCGTCGACCGGCGAAAATTCCACGCGATGGAAGATCGGGTCTATCCTTTCGGCGCGCACGCGCACACGATCTCCCAAGCGGAAGGCAATGCGGCTTCGTTGGCCCACGTAAGAGTGATCCTGCTCGCGATGCAGAAAACGTTCCCCAAATACCTCGTCCAGCCGGTTCACGGGGACCAATCCCTCGACAAAAATGTCCAGCAGCTCCACGAAGAAACCAAACTTCTGAACGGAGATAATCAATGCGTCGAACTCGTCTCCCAGGCGGCTTTCCATGAACTGTGCGGTCTTCCAGTCCATCAACTCTCGCTCGGCTGCGTCCGCGCGGCGTTCCGCCTCGGAAGTCTCCGACGCCATCTGATCCAGAACGGGGCGCGCATAAGGACCGCGGAGAGGTACATTTTCGCGCGCATGAGCCGCGCCCCTGCGTGGATGGTTATGCGCTAAGGTCTGCAGGACAGCCTCCGGATTTGCCAGCGCCCATTTCAATACACGGTGCACGATTAAATCCGGATAGCGCCGAATCGGCGAAGTAAAGTGCGTATAGTTTGTCGCGGCCAGCGCGAAATGCCCCAGGGGATCGGCGGAATAGCGCGCCTGCCGCAGCGACCGCAGCATTAGGTATGACAGAATGCGTTCTTCCGGGCGTCCGGAAAGTTTCTGAGTGAGCTGCTGATAGTGCCGCGGGCTAATGTCAAAGTGCGCGGTATCCGCGCGAGCGACCACCAGCGGCCCCGTTTGCGAACGTGAATGCCCGCGTCGCTTGGCGCCTCCATGCCGTCCCGCATTCCGCTGGGCGCCATGCCGAACAATTACATGCCGCTCGAATAATTCCTCCACACCCAGCGTGTAACCAAATGTGCGGGCCACTTGCTCGAACTCCAGAACTTCTTGCGGATCGGGCTTCTCATGCACGCGATGGAGGAAGCCCACCTGGCGGCGTTCCAGGTCAGCGGCCACGGCTTCATTGGCGGCCAACATGAACTCCTCGATGATGCGATGCGCGATATTGCGCTCGCTCCGCACTATGGCGATGATGCGGCTTTTTTCATCGAACTGCAGCACCGCCTCCGGTAAATCAAAATCGATTGAGCCGCGCGCCATGCGCCTTTTGTTCAGCACGAGCGCCAAATCTCGCATGCCTCGGAATTCGTCAGCCAGCGCGCCATAGCGTTTGAGCGCCTCCGGCTCTTCCTCCAGCACGGCGTTCACCGCCGTATACGTCATGCGCTCGGCGGAGCGGATCACGCCCGGCATGAACTCGGAGAAAGTCCGCTGCCCCGCCGCGTCAAAATGCATGCGCACGCTCAGCACCAAGCGATCCACGCCCGGATTCAGGGAGCAAATTCCGTTGGAGAGTTCTTCGGGCAGCATCGGTATGGCACGATCCGGAAAATAGACCGAAGTGCCGCGCAATCGCGCCTCGCAGTCCAGGGCGGAACTTGGACGAACGTAGTGCGCCACGTCGGCGATGTGCACTTGCAACTCATGTCCGCCGCCAGGCAGCGGCCGCACCAGCACGGCGTCGTCGAAATCCTTGGCCGTTTCGCCGTCGATCGTCACGATGGGAAGATCGCGGAAATCCGTGCGTCCCGCGAGGTCCGCTTCACTCACCACCGGCGAAATCGCGCGCGCCTCGGCGAGCACTTCGTCCGGAAATATATGGGGCAAGTGATGCTTGCGCAGAATGATCTCCACGTCCACGCCCATATCACCGGGCTTGCCGATAATTTCCAGCACGCGCCCCGCCGGCATCACGCCACTGCGCGGAAACCGGGTAATCTCCACATTCACCACGGCGCCATCGAGCTCCGGCAAGCGCACAGCACGTGACCCCCGTCGCGCTTCGGCTGGAGGTCCCAGCTTTTCCCGCAGGTCCGCCGTCAGTTCCTCGCCGGGCGGAATAATAATTTCGTGCGGCACGCGCGTGTCGTAGGGCTGCACGAAATTTCCGTGGGAGTCATAGCGAAAAATTCCCACAACCGTGCGTTGCTCGTGTTGAATGACGTGAACAATGCGGCCGTCGGGACGGCGGCGCTCGATCCGTGCGCTCACGCGGTCGCCATGCATCGCGTCGCCCATTTGTTCGGACCCGATGAACACGTCACCCGCGAGCCCCCGGATGGGAACTGAGGGCACTACAAATCCGTAGCCATCGCGGTGCGCGACTAATCGCCCTTCAAAGAGATTAGGATCACCCCGGGGAGTTCGGGGAATGGGATTCGGTCTTGGATCTTCCCTGGCAATCTCGTCTGCGGCGCTGCGGCCATGCCTCGCGGCGCGGAGTTCCGGATTTAGCTGAAACTTCCCGAATCGCAGCTTTTCCACTTCCCCGCGATGGAGCATCTTTTTCAGCGCCTGGGGCAGGAGCCTGCGGCCTGTGTGCCTCAGCTTCAGGCCATCCGCAATTTGTCGAATGCTTTGGGGATGTTGTGCACCAGCCAGGAAAGCGATGATTTCCTCTACCGGTAAAACCTGCATCTCGTTTTCTGTGAATCGCTTCATAAGTGGAGCGGGTAAGGCGGGTCCGCCAGACCCATTTTAGCCGGGCTGAAGATATTTTTCAGGTGAACGAAACTTTTCTCGCCGGGTAGGGTTCTAACCGTAGAAGCAGGAAACTCGCTTCTGCCTGCCTCGGGCAGCTGCGAGGGTATCATACCCCAGTGATGTGCCACGGGAGGCGATTCGGACCGGGATCGCCTCCCGCTTTTTTATGCCCAAATCCGCTTAAACAATGCTCCGGAAGCACTGTTCTTGCCTCATAGGCCTGCCGCTGTAATTTAGCGTTCAATAAAGACTGAATCAAGCCCTTTCGGGCTTTCCTCGAATATAAGACCTTCATGCGCATGTGCGGATCGTTGTTCCAGGCAGAATTCTCCAAAGGGAGCATAGTTCGCGCTGCATAGTGGAATGCTCACAGCGGCGGCGCTGGCGGAAGACCCACGACTGCGACTCGGCCGTCCGGTTGGCGCTCCAGCACCGGCGCATAGAGTCCCAGCAGTTTTCGCCGCCACCATTCTCCCGTAGCGCGCTTGGTGGCCATGTCGGTAAACCAGTATTGCCACACCACCGCTCGTATGCGCTGCGGAGGTTTTGCTTCAAACGGATTGCCGGCAAAGAGCGCCAGTACTCGCGGTGAATTCTCCAAAAGCCGCTCCTCGGTAAGAAGCACCAGAGGAGAATCCCTCCAGTTGCCAAGCGATGCAAACCATAAATTCCAATCGAGGCGTGGCTGGTACGGAGCATAAATCCTTGGCCGTTCATTCGTGGCCTGCGGCTTGTAGCGATAAGGATATGGTGTCCACGTTTGGCCCCCGTCATTCGAGCCCTGGAACTCAATCTCATACCGCCCCAGCGTCATCACCGCGAAGAGTCCGTACTGATTGGCGATGCCAAACGGATCTAGCGCGCGCACCGGCGCTTCCGGCAGCGGAAAACGGGGCAAAACCATTCCGATCAATTGCACAGTAGTGGCATAAAAAATCCACGTGAGCAAAAAACCAGAGACCAAAACACGCACCCATCCGGCCTTGTTGCGCCCAGACTGCCGGATCGGCGCGGGGATGGTAGTTTCTTCGGGCGGCGCGGATTCCGCGAAGCTTTTCCATCCGAATCGGTGGAACAGCCGCAGCCGCCAGCGCTCCAAATAGCCGTCATCCAACAGCAAGATGCCCAGCGCCAGAACCAGGTAATTCAGGAATGTATAGTTTGCCGTCAGGATAACGGCTATCTCCCACGGTGTAACGATCCAGAAACAAATAATCCGAAATCGTCGGGGCAGAAACAGCATCCAGACAACCACAAGTTCCAGCAGGAGCGTTGCTGCCGCTGTCGCCATGTGGAAGCGATGCGGCAGATGCTCCATATACCAACCGACCCAAGTCGGCAGCGGGCCGTTCTGGTAATACTCGTCCATGGCGGTGAGATGGCGCCATTCGAGATCTCCGCTGGCAATCTTGGCTACTCCGGATTCGAAATAAATGCGGAACCATTCCCATTGCAGCAGGAAAAGGCCGGCGCGCGAAGGTGATTGGGTCGCGCCGATCCCCGGACGGAACCCATCAGGGGCAAAAAGCAGCGCGATAAATCCCGCTTCGAGAAGCATTCCGTCCGATTGGTAGCCCGCGAAATCCTGGGCGCCCGCCACGAACGAGAGGAACGTGACGAAGCATACAAAGAGCATTGCGCGCGGCCACAGATTCAGCACCACGGCGATGGAAGCGATCAGCCCGGCCCAGCAGCCCGCCATCAGCGCGGCATCGCTGCTGCGAATCCAAAAGAGCGTCGGTGCAAACCAGAAGCGCCCGGTGCCCATATAGCGCGATACCGTATCGAGATACTCGCGGGCCGGGAGAATGCCGGAGGGGCCGATCAAGCCGCGTATCTGAAACAGAAGTGAATAAAACGCTGAACAATAAATCAATCCAAGCGCGCGCAGAAAAAGCCAGCGCGCCTTCAGATGCCCGCTGGCGCCCGTTGGGCCGGGACCGAAAAGCCATTGCATTGCCGTCCCAAATCGCGGAAACATAGCCGCATTATAAAGCAGCGCATCGCGAATGCGCGCGTCTCGCTTGGTTGCTGACTGATCACCCGAACTGGCTTCCATGCTAGTCTCGAATTGCGGCGACGGAGGATTCGCATGGAAGGACATTTGACCGTACGTTCCGGGCTGGCTCAATTACCGACGCCGGCCGGACATCGTTTTGTGGAGCTATTTCAGCACGGCTCGCTTGCGGTGGAGCTTTATGCGCCGCGTGGCGCCGATGCCCAGAAGCCACACACACGCGACGAATTGTATGTTGTCGCGGCGGGCTGCGGCCGTTTTCAGCTCGCTGGAGAAATCGAGGCATTCGGTCCTGGAGACGCGCTTTTCGTGCCCGCCGGAGTGGAGCATCGTTTTCTGGATTTCACGGACGACCTAGCGGCATGGGTAATGTTTTACGGCCCCGAGAGCGGAGAGGCGAATCGCTGATCATGCGGCGTAATTCCATTGATAAGTTAGGGCGCCGGGCCGCGAGCATCGCGTCGCGGTCAATATGGACTGGCATGGCATTCAGGCGGGGGCCAATCTTCCACTTGACGCCACAATTTCTCGCGCTAACCTGTTGACGCGTGGCCGGCAACGCCAATCCGGGGGATGGCGCTGCATAAAAGGCAATTTGCATTCGAGGAGGCTCATGTCCGACCAACTGCGAAACTTCCTATCAATTCCATATGACGAGCTGGAAGATCTGAACCTGCAGGCAAAAGAGCAGCGCCAAAGCCGCACCGCAGCTCACAAAATTCAGGAGCAGCGCATCAAATATCTCACCGACGAAAAACGCATCAAGGCCGTCACGGTGCTCTTCAGCGATCTTGAAGGACGCCTGCACATGCTGGACTATGACAAGAAATTCCTCATCAAGAGCTGGGACAATTTGACCTTCGACGGCTCCTCGATTCGAGGCTTCACCGCCCAGCGCGAAAGCGATCTGCGGTTGTCCATGGACTGGGGCGCGTTCTACTGGGCGCCCGCCGACATATTCGGCTCCGGCAAAGTGCTCGTATTCGGTGAGGTCATTGATAAGGATGGTTCGCCTTATAGCGGCGACATGCGTGGCGTCCTGAAATCATTCGCCGGCAATCAGCATAAGCAGGAGGGCTACACGCTGAACGCCGCCAATGAAATCGAGGGATTCCTGTTTCAGGGGCCGGACGCCGAGCGGCGTTACCACGAAACCGGAAAATTTGAATACGTCAATACGGGCGGATACTACCACTCGCTGCCCGGTGATCCGCTGCGCCAGTTCATCGACACTTGCGCTGAAGTGCAGCGCTCCATGGGCTTTCAAAACGAGAAGGACCATCCTGAAGTGGCGCCTTCGCAGTTCGAGATTAATTACGGATATGGCGAGGCCGTCGCCGCGGCGGATCAGATTCAGTTATACAAACTAATCTGCCGCCAGGTCGCCACCACCATGGGCCTGACAGCTTCGTTCCTGCCCAAACCGGTGGTGGGCGTCAATGGCAGCGGCATGCACACCAATGTCTCCATGAGCAAGGATGGCAAAAATCTCTTCTGGGATCCCAGGGGCGAGGAAAAACTTGCCAAGCTCGGCTGGTCGTTTGTGGATCGCATCCTGACGCACGCCAATGACCTTTGCCTCACGTTGAACGCCAGCGTCAATTCCTATCGCCGCCTTGATCCGCATTTCGAGGCTCCGAACCAGATCAAGGCGTCGCCGGTGGACCGCGGCTCGATGATTCGCATTCCTATCGGCAACGAAAAGAGTTCCCGTGTCGAGATTCGTTCTGTCAGTCCGGACGCGAATCCCTATCTCGTGATGTATTCGCTTTTCCGCACCGGCATCGAAGGCGATATTGCCAAAATCAAGAATCTTCGCCAGGCGGAACGCTACTTGCCCGATAACATTTATAAGGCGCTGGAAAATTTCCGGAAGTCCGAATGGACCACTACTCTTTTTGGCGAAGACGTCAAGGAGCGTTACGCGGAGTTGAAGCAAGCGTCAGCAGATCGCTGTCCGCGTCTGTTGGGCACATTTGTGAAGGCTCCTGAGGTGCAATACCACCACGAAGTCTACAACCAATTCCTGTGGAACCTATTCTAGTCGCGCCGGATCTGCTCTGCGCGGGTTATATGGAATGTAGGCTTGGGCCACCGCGCGGCAAAGACGGTGGGCGTTCCTGGTTTCGCTGCAGTGATAGTCACGGCTGGCGTGCTGGCGGCGTTTACCGTGGCGGATAAATGGCAGTCGTGTTGGATGCATATAGAAACCGATCCCGCAAAGAACAACGGCAATCCATTGCGAGCGACTTCCATACCGACAGCAAGACGGGTCCGGCCCATC
>Ga0265760_10000036_pt1 | contig 45130 bp, 38 predicted proteins | sample NZIome_2_FD_200831 | JGI IMG/M metagenome (GOLD analysis project Ga0265760, IMG submission 200831) | Metatranscriptome of rhizosphere microbial communities from Maridalen valley, Oslo, Norway - NZI1 (Metagenome Metatranscriptome) | ecosystem: Host-associated > Plants > Roots > Rhizosphere >...
CGATCAGTAGCCGTCATCGGAACACGGCGAGCCTGCCGTCGCGAGGCGCTCTAGTGACGCAACGGCGGCGCAAATGCCTATCTCGAGGCGGATTGCATCATCGGCGAGAGTTCGAAGACCATGCCGCCTTCGCCTGGGCCGCCGCTGAAGGTTGTCCCGTAGAGATTACCATTGCTATCCATAGCGTCCCTGCGGACGAATCGCCCAGGGGGGCAGCGCGCATCCAGCCTTCCCGTTGGAAGGCGGCTGGCATACGTTCCAGTCGTTCCTTAGCGATTACCCGAGCGGGCCATGGCCAACCCTCCGAGTACGCAGCCATTAGGGCTGCGTACTCGGAGCATCTTGATCAGCTAGTGTGTTTTAATTCAATGGCCGGCCCGGCCATGCTGCGATGGAATAGGCAGGGCTACCCGTGATACTGGGATTGGAGCGACCCCTGAATGGAGAGATTACTCCGAAAATGACCTTGGGGAGGTCCACGTAGCTTGTGGCACCTTGGAAAACGGTCTGCCAAATACCGTTGGGAGATGTGGTCGAGGTTGCAACTGCAATGTTGCCGGCGTTGCAGGCGGCGCATGCATACTGCAATGGGGGAGTGCCGGGACAACTGACGCTATACAAGGTCACAGCGCAATCGGCAATCCCGGTGCTTCCAACACTCGGGGTGCCCGAAGCCCCGAAATAAATGTTGCCCGTCCCGCTAGACCATGCGGCAGGATCGAATTCCGGCGACTCGGTATAGGTCAACGTGCAGGTGGTGCAGACAGGATTGTTTGTAAACGTTGGGGAAAAGGTCCCCGGCGCCGTGAGATTCAATTGAAGGTAGTACGGAGCCTTAACTGCGTTTCCTATGACGACCGTTGACGCTCCTCCAACCACCTCGGTAGTGTCAATCCCCGCGGGGCGGCACGCGGGATTCGGCGTGGTACACGGAACCGTGCTTGCCATGACGACGCTGGTCCCAGTTGTCAGCGTGCCGTTCGAGTTAATCAGGAAAGCGTCCACAATCTGATTGTTCGTTTCCGCGACGATTAGAGTTTTTCCGTCGCTGGTTACCGCCAGCGACAGAATGTCGTCAAATTCCGGATAGGCACCCACGAACGTGAGCTTGCAATTGGTTATCTTCCAGGCGCCAATATTCACCGTCCCCGAGTACGCGCCATAGAGGTACTGTCCGTTAGGCGTAACAGCCAGTCCGATCCCGTCGCCACTAAAGAGTGCAGCGTTCGAAAAGCTGCCCGCCGGCGTATAAGGCGAAGCTCCTTTGAATGCAGAAATCGAGGACGATCCTCCGTTTGATATGAAGATACAGAACGGAAATTTAGTAATTGCCACTGCCGGAAAAACGTACGGTCCAAAGCCCAGGCCGTATTGTCCGGTCGCTGTGAGTGTTGTGATGACAGGCAGCCCCGCGCCCGTCCCAAACATCGTGGCCGTATTGGGCCCTGGTGAAGGTACATTGTTATTGACCACTGCGAAGTCCTGAGCGAAACTCGCCGAACAAATACTCAAGATTGCCACGCCGATTGCGCCAGCAAAAAGTAGTTTCCTCATTTCGTTCACACCCCTTTGTTTACCTGCGCGGTGCATACTAGTACGGCACCGTACCATAATCAACAAGTCCAGGTATACTTTTGCCGCTACGGAAACAATCCGCGGACCAACGTAGCCTGCGCCACTCGGTCCACTGCCAGAATGTAGGCAGCCGTGCGCATCGGGACATGATACTTGCGCGAAGTTTCATGCACATCATTGAATGCGCGCCGCATCACAGCTTCAAGCTTCTGGTTTACTTCCGCCTCGGTCCAGAAAAATGATTGCAGGTCTTGCACCCACTCGAAGTAGCTGACGGTGACGCCGCCGGCATTGGCCAAAATATCCGGCAGCACCATGATGCCCTTGCGCGCCATCACCTGATCGGCGTGCGGAGTGGTAGGACCGTTAGCAGCTTCGGCCACGATGCGCGCTTTGATTTGATCGGCGTTGTTCAGTGTGATGACGTTCTCGAGCGCTGCGGGAATCAAAATGTCGCACTTCAGCGTGAGCAAATCGTCATTGGAAATTCGCGTGGTGCCCGGCATACCGACGACCGTGCCGGCACGCTCCTTGTAGCGCATCGCCTTTGCCGGATCGATGCCGCGGGAACTATAAACGCCTCCACGCGAATCACTGATAGCGATGACTTTGGCGCGCTTCTCGACAAAAAGCCGAGCCGCAATCGCGCCAGCGTTTCCAAAACCCTGGATGGCTACAGTCGAGCCGCGCAGCGCCATGCGCTTCACCTTGCAGGCTTCTTCCGTCACCACCAGGCAGCCGCGCGCCGTGGCTTCATGGCGTCCTTCCGAACCGCCGATGGAAAGCGGCTTCCCAGTGACAACGCCCGCGGAAGAATGCCCGACCGTCATCGAGTATGTATCCATGATCCATGCCATGGTCTGCGAATCGGTGTAAACGTCCGGCGCGGGAATATCGCGATCCGGCCCAATGATGGGCAGTATCTCGGCGGCGAAGCGCCGCGTCATGCGTTCCAGCTCGCTCTTGCTCATGCGCTTGGGATCGCAAATAACGCCGCCCTTCCCTCCGCCATACGGAACGTTGACGGTGGCCGTCTTCCAAGTCATCCAGGCCGCCAGCGCTTTCACTTCATCCAGCGAAACATTGGGATGATAGCGAATGCCGCCTTTGGCCGGGCCGCGCGCCACGTTGTGTTGCACACGGAAGCCGGTGAAAACTTTCACCTGCCCGTTATCCATCTTCGTGGGGACGGAAACTTCCAGAATGCGCTTCGGCGTCCGCAAAATCTGCCGCAGGCCTTGATCGAGTTTCAATTGTTCCGCCGCCATGTCGAACTGCATTTGGGCAATGCGAAAGGGATTCAAGTCCTCACGCGGCGCAAGGCGCGGAACCGCTGTTGGAGCTTGTTTGTCCGTCACTGGAATAGCCATTTTGTCATCCTTCCCTGGGGCCGCGGACACACACACCGTTGAATAGCAACAGCGCGCAACCCGCCGCCGGTTTATGTTCCCTGTCTAACTACGAGTGCAATCTCGACGCCCGCGAGTTAAGTCGCGTCACGGGCGCTCGTCAGCAGCATGAACAGGGGAGTCTATTCGCTCTGCCCCAGCAGGTCAACGAAAACTCTCGTCTTTTCTTTATTTTCGTTCCTTTATGAATTTCCAGGCTGCTGTTGCACATTCTGTCCTAACCAATTCTTAATCAATAACTTAGCCTCTAGTCGCTCAGGAAGTTGCCTTTCTCTTACCAGTAGCCAACTGAGAGAATTCTTGCAAACAGCGCAGAAAGTGACAAAATGATCGCCCGACCGGGTTCTTACGATGTGCTTTGGCGCGGAGGTTCCGAAATGGCGGGTTGGCGATTAATTGGCTTGCAGGGCTCATGTTTGATTCTTCTGGCTTTCAGCTTGATTTCCTGCGGAGGCACGACTGCAGCTCCCGATCAAAGTAACGCAGGCACCCCCGATAACCCTGCCAATTCCCCGGAGCGGGTCGCCTTTTATACGAACATTGAAAGTTGGACGGCCGAAGTGCGGGGCATGACCATCGGAACCTTGCTGAACCCCGCTCCCGGGACGCTCCTGGCGAAGGAAGTTGCGCAGAGAGGAGGAGTCACCTACGCTAATTGCTCCGACTTTTCCATCGTACTTTCTGAAATCCTGAACACGAATAGCGTTACCAACAGGATACGCGACATCGTGCTGGATTCCGAGGAAAACCATGTGGTCGTCGAATACTACGATCCCTATCTAAGCCGCTGGAATATAGCGGATCCCACCTTCGGGCTTGTCTATTTTGATGATGCGAATCAAGTGGGCCAATCCATCGAGGACGTCAGCGGGCTCGTGCAAAAAAATATATTCGCTAACATTGACGAAAAATTTGTGACGCCACAGGGGGATTATTTCCTAGTCAGCTATCTTGTAGACCCGGTGACGATGTTTTTGAATCCGGTTCAGGGGAATTCTGGTCCTGTAAATGATCCGCGCCCGTACATGCGGGAACATTCCTTACAGGACGTTGAAGGAGTTGCAGACAATTATGTTTTTCAATTCGCCCATGCAACCGATTCCTTGACTCTGGAAGTGAATGAATGGGGAACATTCTCACCAAAGACGATCACTCCGGACTCAACATGGTTACTATCAAGCGAATTGTCGCTGCAAGCGGAATGGTATATCGAGTCGGGCGCAACACCCACTCAGGTTTACACATTCCCGCTTTTTTCCATTCCGAAGAGTGTGATCATCACGCCCGCGGACGGCTCGCAGGATGTCGATCCGTCAATTCCTCTTCAGTTCACATGGAGGCCAGTGGCGGGAGCACAGGCCTATCAACTCAATATCGGAACCATGCCTGGTTCCAGCGACATATTTTCGAGTGGCGATACACAAATGACGCAGCTCAACGTTCCTCTTAATACCCGGCAAACTTATTACGCGCGCATACTCACCAGATACGAGAACCAGTGGAGCTATCGGGATTCCAGTTTCCAAACGGGTACGGGTATCGCGCACCTAATATCGCCCGCGAACGGCGCCACTGCGGATGCTTCGAGTCCAGTGGAATTCTCATGGAACTCGATATCAAATTCTCAAACGTACGGATTATTACTGGGTATGGTGCCGGGCGGCGATGACATTTACCGGAATACCGCAATTCAGGGTGCGGGCATTTCCCTCACTCTCAACCCAGGCAAGCTTTATTACGTGCGTGTGTTGACGGAAAAAGGCTCTTATTGGTACTACTCGGATTCCAGTTTCCGTACAGCTCCTAATTAATCTGTTTCTTCATTGCCGAGATCGCAGAGAATCAATTGCGCGGAGCTGGCTTCGGTTCATTACTGGGCGTGTTAATTTTCCCGCCCCATATTTTATATTGACCCCGGCGCGCGCAGCAGCCTAATCTGCCTGTACCGGGGGAAATTTTCCGGAATCCAAATGTGTCCAACGTGGCGTACTGAAGAAGGGAACAGCCAACCGGGAGAAAATCCGTCTTTGGATTCAGACTTGATAAATTCCGTCGCGCACGGCGACGAAGCAGCGCTGGGGGAATTGTACGACCGTTATGCGGGATTGGTGTATAGCGTCGCCCTTCGCGTCCTCCGCGACACAGCGGCCGCGGAAGAAATTTTACAGGACATTTTCTTCCAATTGTGGCAAAAGGCGTCGCAATTTGACGCGTCCCGGGGAGCAATGGCGTCATGGCTGGTGGTGATGGCGCGAAACCGGTCAATCTCGAGGCTGCGGCGCAAGAGCTCCATCGAGGAAACAAACGTCGAAGATATTGTGGTGGCCAAGCCGTATCGCATCGAGAATTCGTTGATGCAGAGCGAAATGCTGGCCAAGGTGCGCGGCGCGATGGATGGGCTGCCGGCGGCGCAGCGAAATGCGGTGGAGCTGGCTTACTTTGAAGGTCTCACGCACAGCGAGATTGCGGAGCGCACCGGCGAACCCCTCGGCACCATTAAGACACGGCTACGCTCGGCCGTGGAAACTTTGCGGATGAAATTTGCATGATGAGCAACGCCGATCACATTGCAGATGTGGCACTCGACCTTCTGGCGCTGGGCGCTCTGGATGCGGAGGAACTGCGCCCGTTGCAGAGTCACTTAGCTGGATGCGCGGATTGCACCCGCCGGATGGCGGAAGCGCGCGGACGCATGTCCCTGCTGGCATTTGCGGCTCCGTCCGAGCAACCTCCCGCCGGTGCTCGCGCTCGCTTGATGGAACGCGTAAGGGTCAGCACGGCGGCTATTGCCAAAACGCCGGCTCAAGATTTCGCGGCCCCGCGCACGGCAATGGCCGAATTCCGCGCGCCCCGGAAAGCCACATGGTCGCTAGGTTGGGCCACGCTCGCATTAGGACTGGCTGCGGCCGCGCTTCTGCTTTGGGTGAATAACACGCGGCTGGACCGCCAGTTGCAATCGCTGCAACAAAGCACTGCGGAACTCCAGCAAAAGCAGATGCAGAACCAACATTTGCTTGAACTTTTCGCCGCGCCCGACACAATTCAGGTCTCTCTCACTCCGATGCCCGGTCATCTGGGAACTCCCGCAGGCGTGCAATACAACCAGCGGCGTGGCCTATTGGTCTATGCCGGAGCAATGCCCCCACTGCCGTCCGGACGCACGTACGAATTGTGGCTGATACCCACGGCGGGCGATCCCATCAATGCGGGCGTCTTCCATCCCGACGCCGCTGGGCGCGTCACGGTGATGATGCCGCCGTTGCCGGTCGGCGTCGCGCCGAAAGCATTCGCTGTGACTATTGAGCCCGAGGGCGGCATGCCCAAGCCCACTGGGGCCATGGTGCAGATGGGCGCAGTTTCCTGATCTACCGAACCTAAATGCGGAAAAATTCAAACGCGAACCGCATCCGCACGGGTGCTCGCATCCCTCGTTACTGCCAATCCGAGCACTTGCCTTAGGTCGTACTATTTCTGGTAGAGTAGAAGCGCTGGCGCTGGGAGAACGGCGACGGCGTTTGCAAGTCGTGTGTTAAGAGGAGATGAAAATATGAGAAAAGTATTGAGCATGATGGGCTTTGTCGTTCTCGCTCTGGCCACAATCAGCGTGAGCGCGAATGCCAAGGACAAAACCTGGACGGGCTGGATCAGCGATAGCGCCTGCGGTGCAAAGGGCATGAGCGCGGATCACAAGGCCTGCAGTGAGAAGTGCGTGAAGGAAAAGGGTGCCTCCTGGGTCTTCGTCAATGGCAAGACCAAGCAGGTAATTAAGATCGACAACCAGGACGCCGTGAACGCGGACAACGATCTGGGCATGGAAGTGAAAGTAACCGGCAGCATGAATGCTGACGGTTCGATTCACGTCGCCAGCATTGCTTCGGCCGGCATGGCTAAATCCAGTATGTGATTCATCCCGCGAGCAGAAGGACTGGGCTCCCTCGGGACGCCTGGTCCTTCAAACGCGGTCGTCCCTCCCGCCGTCTCTCCTAACGTCAAACCGTCTATGAAGCAAGTGGCTCAGGCGATTTCCTTCTTTGAGGTCGCAGCCGATCGGTTTACCATGTTTCAGTCTGACTTAATCTGGCTGACGACGGTGAAAAGATCATCTCATGTCTAATATCACTACATGTTTATGGTTTGACGGGCAGGCGGAAGAAGCCGCGAACTTTTATGTGAAGATTTTCACCGAGCGTGGCCGCGGGGGGAAAATTGGCAAGATCGCCCGATACGGCGAGGCGGCTGCCCAAGTTTCCGGCCAGCCCAAAGGCTCTGCGATGACCGTCGAGTTTGAGCTCGATGGCAACGGGTTTCTAGGTCTTAACGGGGGACCGTTGTTTAAGTTCTCGATCGCAACTTCCTTCATGATCAACTGCGCGACGCAAGACGACGTCGATTACTTTTGGTCTAAGCTCTCGGAGGGCGGCACGGAAGGGCGATGCGGCTGGATTGACAATGATAAGTTCGGTGTTACCTGGCAAATCGTCCCCGCGCTTTGGCGCGAAATGATGGGTAATTCCGATTCTCTCAAAATTGACCGGACGATGAAGGCCCTGCTCACCATGAAAAAACCAGACATAGCGGCTCTGAAAAAAGCGGCAGAGGAAAGATAAGAGTAAGCATCCTGCAAGAAAGCTTTGTGGGTAGCGGCTGCGGCATCGTGTTTGAAATAAGTTGTTCGGGGCGTGAGTTTGGGAGTATCGGAGCCCAGGTTCTTGCAGTGTGTCAGTAAATTATTTCGCGGGGATGACATCGGCGCCCATGTAAGGCCGCAGGACCTCAGGAATGACGATGCTGCCGTCGGCCTGCTGATAATTTTCCACCAACGCCAGCCACGTTCGTCCCACGGCTAGGCCACTGCCATTGAGCGTGTGGACAAACGCGCTCTTCTCGCCGCGCACTTTCGAGCGAATTCCCGACCGCCGCGCCTGAAACGCCTCGGTATTGGAACACGAGGAAATTTCCATGAATTCGCGCGACGACGGCAGCCAAACCTCGACGTCATAAGTCTTCGCAGATGCAAAACCCATGTCGCCGGTAGCGAGCTGCATCACGCGGTAGTGAAGCCCCAGCTTTTGCAGCGTATCTTCCACGTCGCGCAGCAGCGATTCCAGTTCTTCATAACTATTTTCCGGCCGCGTGAATTTGAACAGTTCTACCTTCTGAAACTGGTGCAGACGTTTTAGCCCGCGCGTATCCTGGCCCGCCGCGCCCGCTTCGGAGCGGAAGCATGCTGTCCACGCGCAATATCTTAAAGGCAGTTTCTCGGCGTCGAGCGTTTCGCTGCGATGCAATGACGTTAGTTCCACTTCCGCCGTCGGCGTCAGCCACAAATCCGACTCTTCGAGGTGAAACATATCCGTGGCAAACTTCGGCAATTGGCCCACGCCGGTGAGCGAAAGGGTGTTTACGATGAACGGCGGGAAAATTTCGGTATAGCCGTGCTCGCGCGTGTGCAAATCCAGAAAAAATGACGCGATGGAGCGCTCGAGTCGCGCGCCCAATCCCTTGTACAGAGCAAACCGCGCGCCCGCAATCCGCGTAGCCGCGGCAAAATCCAGAATGCCGGCGTTTTCGCCCAGCTCCCAATGCGGTTTCGGCGCGAACAAGAATTCCGGCGGCTTGCCCCAGCGGCGCACTTCCACATTATCCGCCGCGCTCGCGCCCACCGGCACGCCCGCATGCGGCACATTGGGAATCGTCAGAAGAAATTTGCGCAGCTCTTCGTCGAGCTCGCCAACGCGCTCGTCATCGCGCTTAATCTCAGCGGAAACCTGCTTCATTCTTTCCAGCAACGCGCCTGCATCTTCCTTGTTCTTCTTAAGGCGCGCGATTTCTTCGTTGGCCCCGTTGCGCTCAGCGCGCAGTTTTTCCGCCGCGGTGACTACCGAACGCCGCTCCGCGTCCAGGCTGCGGAACAGTCCCACCGTGCCGGCCGCTTCTTCTGCGCTCCGCCCGCGGCTCAGCAGCATTCGCTCGATCACGTCCAAGTGTTCGCGCACATATCCCAAATCCAGCATAGTTGTTGAGATTACCTCAAATCCCCCGCGCGCCGCGACTCCGCTCGCGTCTCTGATCACCCGAATCGTTTTCCGGCGAGTTGCTTCTCTCGTTTTCGGTGGGCGACTTCCGCGGCCAGGCGAATTCGTTTAATTCGTGTCTCGGGTTTGGTCTCTTTATCAATCCACTGAATGATGTGGCGCTGCTTTCCGGGGGCGTGCGATTGAAACGTCTCCAGCGCGCCCTCGCTCTTCAGTTCGTCGGATCATCCCCGCGAGCGTGTGCTAGCATCAAATATCTTGACCATGAAAAATGAGCGCGAAGTTTACATTGTAAGCGCGGTGCGCACGCCGATTGGAAAATTCGGCAGCGCGCTGGCGAGTCTTACGGCGGCGGACATGGGAGTGATTGCGACGCGCGAGGCGCTGCGACGCGCGTTCGGCGAAGCATTGCCGGCGGAGCGCAAAGCCGGCGAGTTCCCCTCGGCGATGCCGCCAAAAATTGGCGAGCAAAATACTTCTATCGTTGGTTCAGCGGAAGAACCTTCGGACGCCGCCAACGCGAAGGCCGCGGCGCGCGTGCCCATAACAAAAGGCGCTAACGGTACGGAAATTCGCGTTGACGAATTGATCTTCGGCAATGCACGTCCGGCGGGGACGGGACCAAATCTTGCGCGGCAAATCGCCTGGCGTAGCGGCCTTGGCGACGACGTGCCTGCGTTCACTATTAACATGGCATGCGCTTCGGGACTGCGCGCCATTCTGCAGGGCTGGCAACAAATCCGGCTGGGTGAAGCGGAAATTATTGTCGCCGGCGGCGCGGAATCCATGAGCCGTGTGCCCTATCTGGTGGACGCGCGCTGGGGAATGAAAATGGGCAACCAGCCGCTGGTGGACGCAATGTACCGCGACGGTTTTCTCTGTCCGCTCTCGCAAATGGTGATGGGGGCGACCGCCGAGTTGCTTGCGGACCAATACGGCATTTCACGCGACGAGCAGGACGCGTTCGCGCTCGAAAGCCATCGCCGCGCCGCGCGTGCTACAGTGGAAGGCCGGTTCGCGGCTGAAATTGTTCCCATCGAAATCACGGATCGCAAAGGCAACGTCGTCAAATTTGAAAAGGACGAGCATGTCCGCCCGGACGCCACCTTGGAGAGGCTGCGAAAGCTGCCGCCGGTGTTTCGTAAAGATGGCAGCGTCACGGCGGCCAATTCAAGCGGCATCACGGACGCCGCGGCCGCTTTGGTGCTCGTGAGCGGCGAGAAAATGCGCGAGCTGGGCGCGAAGCCGCTGGCCCGCATCGTGGACGCGGCTGTCTGCGCCGTGGATCCTCGAATCATGGGCGTCGGGCCGGTGCCAACGGTGCGAAAATTGCTCGCGCGCACCGGAACGAAGCTGGAAAATTTCGCGGCCGTGGAATTGAACGAAGCGTTCGCCGCGCAAGTGATTGCCTGCGACCGCGAACTGCATTTCGATCCCGCGCGGCTGAATCCCAATGGCGGCGCGATTGCGCTTGGCCATCCCATCGGATGTTCCGGCGCGCGCATTACCACCACGCTGCTGCACGAGCTTCGCGGCGTCGATCCGCAAGCATCCGCGGGACGACGTGGGCTGGCTACGCTCTGCGTTTCTGGCGGAATGGGTGTGGCGATGGAAATTGAGATAGCCTAGGCGCCATTGGCGACGACTTTTCTTCAACCCTGGCGTGGCCCGCAGCCTCCGTATCGTAGCGCGAACACCTGCAATTGACACGGCGTTCCCGCAGACCTACACTCGAAACGCTGATAATTTTTACCGGCTCGGCGTGAGGGAAGGCTGTGAAAATCGGCCGCGGTCCCGCCACTGTAACCGGCCGGCGCTGCTGTTTTCACCCACTGGCGGAGGACGGTTCCGCTGGGAAGGGCCTTCTTGAATCCGAGAAGGGCAGCGCCCGCGTTCCAATTCTCGAATCAAAATTCGCGAAACGGAAGACCGGAGCCAGGATACCTCGGCGAGCCGATGTGTAGCGGACACTCTTCGTGTAAAGGAGTGCGGCTGGCTGCGGTCATTCGCGGCGCGCAATTTGCAGCCCCATTCTCTTTCGTGGGGCTTTTTTTATTGGACGAGAAATGTCGCAGCGAAAGAAAATTCGTCTCTCTGCAATGGCCGCAACGGCGCTCTTGACGGTGCTGGCGCTGTGCGCTGCCGGTCACGCCGGAGTCCGCACCGTGGTGGACGAAACCGGACGCCACGTTGCTCTTCCAGAGAACGTGCAACGAATCGTCACACTGGCTCCGAATCTGACGGAAATTGTTTATGCGCTCGGTGCCGAGCAAAAGCTGGTGGGCGTAACCTCCTACTGCGACTATCCGGCGGGCGCGCGGGCAAAAGCTAAAATCGGCAACCCGGTGAATCCCAGCTTGGAAGCGATTGCCGCGCTAAAGCCCGATCTTGTGCTGGCCGCGCGCACGATGAATCGTCTGGAGACGGTGGAATCGCTCGACCGGCTGGGTATTGCCGTATATGCCACAGATTCGCGCACCGTGAATGACGTAATGAGTTCCATACAGGATATTGCGAACACAATCGGAGTTTCTGAGCAAGGCCGCACCGTGGTGGCAGGCATGCGCGAAAGACTGGACGCGCTGCATCTGCGGCTGGCCGGTATCGCTCCCAAGCGCGTGCTGTTCGTTATTTGGACGCAGCCGCTGATTTCCATCGGCCCGCAAACGTTTTTGGCGGACGCGCTGCGTCAGGCGGGCGCGCAATCCATTGTGCAGTCGCAGCAGGACTGGCCGGAAATCAGCCTCGAGGAAGTAGTCCGCCTCCAGCCGGAGTCCCTGGTTTTTTCGGCAAATCATACGGGAACGGACCACGGGGCAGATCGAGAAGACGAACTCGCCGAATTGCGCCAGCGTCCGCCGTGGAAAGAGCTGGCTGCGGTTCGCGAAGGCCACGTGATCGTTGTGGGAGAGGAAATGGATAGGCCGGCGCCGCGCCTCGTGGATGCGATTGAAAGCTTGGCTCGCCAACTTCACGCCGACGCCTTCGCTCCGTCGGCAACGGCCAACGCGCCGATAGCAAGGAGCAGACCTTCGGAGACGACGGGGGGGAATCTCGGAACCGCTGCACCAGGACGATTGCAGCCGATGGTGGCGACTGTGCAAGGCCGCGCGGAATCCTCCGGTGCAAAATTTCTCGGGTATCGGCTTTGATCAAAGCCAGCGGGACTATGCAGCCGATGACGGTGCGGCGCGTGCTTGGCATATGCGGTCTTTTGATGGTCGTGCTTTTCGGCGTGGTGGTAATTTCCCTCCGGCTCGGGCCTTATCCGATTTCGATTCGCGATATTGTAACGACGCTGGTGCGGGGCGCGATGGGCCACCGCGCGGAAATTCCCAGCGACGAGTGGCTGATCGTATTCGGCCTGCGCCTGCCGCGCATTGCGCTGGGAATTATTGTCGGCGCATCGTTATCAGTGGCGGGTGCGAGTTTTCAGGCATTGCTGCGCAATCCGTTGGCCGACCCTTATGTGCTCGGCATTTCGAGTGGTGCTGCTCTGGGCGCCATTCTTTCGCTACTGTGGGCGCCGCATGGTGGAGTGGTGATGCAGCTAGCGGCGTTCGCTGGGGCCGCGCTTACCACCACCGCAGTTTATTTTCTGGGCCGCCGTAGTGGGCAACTCGATAGTTCCACTCTGCTGCTCGCCGGCATTATCACCGCCTCCTTTCTATCCGCCGTAATCATGTTCCTGATGACCACGCTGGCCAGCCGCGACCTGCGTGGAATGGCATTTTGGCTGATGGGCGATCTGGCAACAACGCCCGCTGTTCCGATGGGACTATTGTTCCTCGTGCTGGGCGTCACCGTCGGCGCAATTTACACCACCACGCCAGATTTGAACTTGATTCTGACTGGCGAAGATGAGGCGCGCCATCTCGGCGTAAACGTAAGCCGGGTAAAAGTGGTGGTATACATTGCTGCATCGGTGCTGACGGGTCTCGCAGTTTCCGTCAGCGGCTCGATCGGCTACGTGGGCTTGCTCGTGCCGCACTTGATAAGAATGCTTTTCGGCTCTGATTACCGCCTGCTGATTCCGGCGACGGCGCTGGGCGGCGCAATTATCATCGTGGCGGCGGATATGCTGGGACGCACGGTGATGGCTCCCACGGAGTTGCCGGTGGGCGCGATGACGGCAGTGGCAGGCGCGCCGGTATTCATTTACTTGTTGCGGCGGGGGATGCGTTGAACGTGGCAAACGAGACTTCAGAGGCAGGAGTTCAGCAGGCCGCTTCGTTCCCAGGGGCTTTCGGCGGTACGCCGAGGCTGGAGGCGATAGAGGCGGTCTACGCCTACGTAAGCCACGATCGCGAAACACCCGTATTTTCACTCGGTCCATTGAATTTGGCCGCGCGCGCCGGCGAATTTGTGGCGTTATTGGGAGCCAATGCCAGCGGAAAAACCACGGCATTGCGAATGCTTTCGGGCGCGCTGCGCCCTCTTTCGGGGCGGGTACGTTTGGAAGGCGCGGAAGTGTCTAACTTGCCGGCTCGCGAACGCGCCCAGCGCGTAGCCGTGGTAGCGCAGGAAACCACGCTGATGTTTCCTTTGCGGGTGTGGGAATACGTCCTGCAGGGCCGCTATCCCTATAGCCAGCGCATGCATTTCGAATCATCGGAGGATTGCTCCGCCGCCAGCCAGGCGTTGCAGGAAGTAGGCGCCGCGCATCTCGGTTCGCGATGGATGAATCGCCTTTCCGGCGGCGAAAAACAGCGCGTAATCCTGGCCCGTTCACTCGCTCAACAGCCCACGTTGCTGCTGCTCGATGAACCCACGCAGCATTTGGATATCGGCGGCAAAGTGGAATTGATGCGCAGCCTGTGGCGGCTGGCGCGCATGCATCACTACACAGTTTTGATCGTTACGCACGAGCTGAATCTGGCCGCCGGATTCTGCGATCAAGTTGCATTGCTGCATCGCGGCAAATGCCTGGCGGTGGGAACGCCGCGGCACGTCTATCAGCGCGAGGTGCTGGAAACTGCTTTTCAAGCGCCGTTGCAGGTGCAATTGACCAATGACGGCATGCCGCGCGTCTTGATTCAAAACTACTTTGACGGCGATTTCGCCGGCATCGCGGGAAGCAGCACTCCGGCAGCACACTCCGGGGATGCGGCTGCTTCCACCTAAAAATGCACGCGCCGCGTCGGATGTAATTTCGAATTTCCGCCGCGCGTCGCCCACAATTTCGGAAACTCCGCGTACGGGAAGACGGTGAAAAACCGTCGCCGCCGCGCGACTGTAAGGCGGGAGTATTCGGCACAAGCCACTGTCCTGAAGATTAAGGATGGGAAGGCCGCGCCGCAAAGCCGCCAAGCCAGGAGACCGGCGGAGTTTCGATCCATGGATTGCACGGTAGCCTCGTTGGGGCCTGCTCGCAACCTGGACAACCTTTATCTCCCGCGCGAGAGGGAGAGGAGGACACCATGAAACTTCGTCTCCGGCAGGCGATTGCCCTGCCCCTGCTGTTAGCTTTTCTTTGCGTTATTTCCCCCGTTGCCCTATCGGTGCAGGAAAAAGGCACGCTCACCGGCGTCATTACTGACCCCAGCGGCGGAGCTATAGCCGGCGCCACCATTTCCGCTACAAGCTCCGGCGCGTCAGCATCCACTCCAGCTATCCAAACGGTAAGTGGAGCAGACGGCCGATACTCGGTGACGTTGCCTCCTGGAAAATACAATGTCCGCGTCACCCAACGCTCTTTCGAAAACGCCGAGCGGGAGATTTCCATCGCAGGGGACCAGAATATCGGGTGGAACATGCGTCTCGGTCTGGCGGTGCTTTCCACTTCCGTGGTGGTGGCAGCGGGCGCAGAGCCGGTGCAGACGGAATACGTCACGTCACCGGTAAATTTTCTGACCGCGCAGGATGTCGAGCAGCGCCAGGAAATCTGGCTGGCGCCCATGCTGGCGAGCACGCCAGGGGCGGCGCTTTCGCGCTTGGGCGCGCTAGGCGGCATCACCACGTTTTTCCTGGATGGCGGCAATTCCAATTACACCAAGGTGCTGTTGGACGGCACTCCCATCAACGAGCCGGGCGGCGACGTGGAGTTTTCCAACATGACCACGGACGACATCGAGAAAGTGGAAATTGTTCATGGTGCATCCAGCGCGCTTTTCGGCACCGACGCCCTCGATGGCGTCATCCAGATTTTCACGGACCGCGGCAGCACTCGCATTCCGATATTAGAGTTGACCGCTGACGGCGGAAACATGAGCACGATGAACGGCTCGGCGAAGTTGAGCGGCCTGCTGGGCGCATTCGATTATTCCAACTATGGCTCGTATTTCGACAGCAATGGCGAAGGCGCGAATGACCGCTTCCGCAACACTACGCTGGGCGGAAACTACGGCTACAAGTTTTCCGCCACGGATACGTTGCGGCTGAGCGTTCGCAGCATTTCCAGCGACGCGGGCCAGCCGGGGCAGACAGCTCTGGAGCCCGCCTTCCTCACGCAGAGTGCCGACCAGCGGAATTTCTTCGGCAACCTCGCCTGGGATTTCGCGTTGAGCGATCATTGGCAACAGCATTTTGCGGGAACCGAAGCTTACATTCGCCAGCTTTTCGTCGAATCGCCGTTTGCAAATGTTTTTGATGAATACAACAACGCCGGCTTCGAGGAGCAGACCAGCTATCTTTACCGGCAGTCTGCTGTCTCCCTGGGCTACCAGTATTTGGTGGAGAACGGCATTCCCGATGGGCCGCACGTCCGCCGGAACAATCAGGGAGGCTACATTGATACGCGCAATCAGCTCAGCCGCCGCTGGACCGTGACGGCCGGCGCGCGCGCGGAGGATAACGCCAGCTTCGGCACGCGTGTAGTTCCCCGCGCGGGAGTTTCCTATGCGCCGCATTTCGGCAATCAGGACGCGTTTTGGGGAGCTACGCGGCTGCACGGATCATACGGGCAGGGCATTAAGGAGCCGACTTTCGAACAATCGTTTGAGGACGATCCCTGCGACCCCGGCAACCCGAACCTGGCGCCCGAGCGTAGCACCACATACGATGTGGGCGTGGAACAGGTTCTTGCCGACAACCGCATTCGCGTGAATGTGGACTATTTTCACAATCTTTTCTACGACATCGTCAGCTTCAGCGGCGGTCCGCCAACCTCTGCGTGCCCTTTCGGCACGGGAGCATTTTTCAATACGGATAAAGCGCGTGCATACGGCGCCAACACTTCTCTGGAAGCGCGGCCGTTGCGCTGGCTCAGCATACTCGCTCAATATAGCTACGACGACACGCGCGTTCTGGAAGCGCCCAATGCATTCGATCCCACGCTCGCTCCCGGCAACCGCCTGTTCCTTCGTCCACTGAATTCAGCACAACTGATTATCAATGCCGCGATCCGGAGGATGAACTGGAACCTGGCGGGCTATTTTGTCGGCCGTACAACGGATAGCGACTTCCTGGGATTGGGATATACATATAATCCCGGTTACGTGCGATGGGATCTGGCGACGTCGCTGCCGATTCACCACAATCTCACGGCCATTGGCCGCGTCGAAAACCTCTTCGACCGCCATTATCAATATGCCGTAGGCTATCCGGCTTTGGGCACCACTTTCCGTGCCGGATTAAAGTATGTCTGGGGAGGCGGCGAATAACTCAGCGATACTCACGCCGCGGGGGCGGAGTATTGGCGCTCCGCCCGGCGCGGCTTTCCGCGTGGATGCTATAATTGCCGCTTCGCCATGAGCCGCACTGCCGCAGATTTGCGCGTGGAACCTGAAGTTCGCGCCCGTTACGAAGCCGTGATTGGGCTGGAAGTCCACGCCCAGCTTCACACGAAAACGAAAGCGTTCTGCGGCTGCTCGACGCGCTTCGGCGATCCTCCGAATACGAACGTCTGCCCGATATGCCTCGGTTTGCCGGGAGCGTTGCCGGTATTGAACCGCCGGGCACTGGAATTGGCGGCTCGCGCTTCGTTGGCAGTGAACTGCCGTGTGGCGGAAAATTCCCGTTTCGCGCGGAAAAATTATTTTTATCCCGACCTGCCGAAAGGCTACCAGATTTCCATGTACGAGCTGCCGCTGGCAGTGGAAGGTTGGCTGCGGATTGATTTTGAGGGCGCGGAAAAGCGAATCGGCATCACGCGGTTGCATATGGAAGAAGACGCGGCGAAAGCTCTGCATGAAGGCTTCGCCGATTCAGACATCTACACCTACATTGATTTCAACCGCTGCGGCGTGCCGCTGATTGAAATCGTCTCCGAGCCGGACATGCGCTCCCCAGCCGAGGCTCACGCCTATCTTACGGCGTTGAAGCAGGTGCTGGATTACACCGAAGTGAGCGACTGCAACATGGAGGAAGGCTCGCTGCGCTGCGACGCCAACGTGAGCGTGCGCCTGCGCGGCGCGGAAAAATTCGGCACCAAGGCCGAAATGAAAAATCTGAATTCTTTCCGATATTTACAGCGTGCACTCGAATATGAAATTGAGCGGCAAATCGGCGTGTTGGAATCCGGCGGCCGCGTCGAGCAGGAAACGCGCCTATGGAATGTCGCCGCGAGCCGCACGGAGCCCATGCGCTCGAAAGAATTCGCGCACGATTACCGCTATTTCCCCGAACCGGATCTGCTGCCCGTCCATTGCAGCGAAAGCTGGCTCGCGAAAATTCGGAGCGATCTGCCTGAATTGCCGGATGCGCTGCGTACGCGACTGGCGAAACAATTCGGCATCGGGACGTATCATGCCGGCGTACTGACCGCGACCCGCGCCCTGGCAAATTATTTCGAGCAAACGGTGCGCGCCGGTGCCCCGGGCGCATCGGCTGCAAACTGGATCAGCACCGAGCTTTTGCGTGGCCTAAACGAAGCCGGGCACGACATTGCGGCGTGTCCGGTTACCCCGCAGGCGCTGGCCGAGGTCATAGGCCTTGTGGAAGCCGGTGAACTCACCGCGCTCAGCGGAAAAAAACTTTTGCGGCGGATGATGGAAACCGGACGATCGCCATGCAATCTGATTGCTGAAGAGGGTTTCTCCAAAATGGGAGATGCCGGCGAGCTGGAGCGCATCGCGCGCACGGTGCTGGACAAGAACCCGGACAATGCCGCAAAATATCGCGCCGGGAATGAAGGTGTGCTGAAATTCTTTATAGGCCAGGTAATGCGGGAAACGCGCGGTCAAGCCGATCCCCTGGTGATTACGGAAATTATGAAACGATTACTGCAATGATCGCGCTTCAGACGGCGCGGCGATACTTAGCGGGACGGTAAAGAACAATGGTTCAGAAGAAAAAAGAAAAGTCTAAGGTCAACTCCGCGAAGCCGAACAAGAAGAGCGGGCTATCTGCAAAAGTTGCCAAGGCGACGAAGCCGGCGGGCGGGAAGGAGACGGTGATGATCCAGGAAGGCGAGAAGGCTCCAGACTTTCGCGTGCCGGCCGATAACGGAAAGGAAATCAGCCTTGCGGATTTCGCCGGACGCGACGTGGTCCTGTACTTTTATCCTAAGGCGAACACCACGGGTTGCACGCACGAAGCGCAGGAATTTCGCGATCTCAAAAAAGCTTTCGACAAGCTGGGCATTTCCATTTTGGGATGCAGCGCCGATTCAGTGGCCGCGCAAGCCAAGTTCAAAGCCAATTACAATTTGAATTTTCCGTTGCTCTCCGATCCGGAATTCAAAGTGATCGAAGCATTCGGCGCGCGGCGCATGAAAAGTTTTTTGGGCCGCTCGTTCCTCGGAATTGTGCGCTGCACAGTTTGGATTGGTCGCGACGGCAAAATTAGGAAGGCTTGGCCGTCGGTTTCCGCGAAGGGTCACGCCGCCGAAGTGCTTGCTGCAATTTCCGCTTCACGCTGAGCGCTGCGAGGAGGTTGGGAAGTTTCGAACCTGCCCCGCTGGCGCAGCTTCGGTGTCGAAATCCTGCGTCAAATTAAAATTTGGAATTTTCCGTCAACCATGGTGATGAGAGCGTTGTCGATCAGCCGCGTGCTGCCCGCCAGAGCGGCGAGCAGAATCAGGCATGCACCGCGCAGAATAATAACCGGCTCCAGCGTGTCCGCGTCCACGACTTCCACATAATCTACGGTTAGGAGCAATTCGCGTTGCAGCACATCCCGTGCGACACGAGCGATACGCGCCGCATCCCGTTCGCCGCGCTCGATCGCGTCACCCGCGTCTACCAGCGCGCGATGAAGCGCTACGGCCGCGTGGCGCTGCCTGGAATCCAAATACATATTGCGCGAAGAAATCGCCAGCCCGTCCGCCTCGCGCACGATGGGGCAGGCCACAATCCGCGCATCCAAATTCAAATCGCGAGCCATGGCTTGAATGATGACGAGCTGCTGCGCGTCTTTGCGGCCGAAATAAGCGAAGTCCGGCTGAACGATTTGCAATAGTTTCAGGACGACCGTCGCGACGCCGCGGAAATGGCCCGGCCGTGAAAAGCCTTCCAGTCGGTCGCCGAGTTTTTCCACGTTCACCGAAGCGCTAAAGCCCGGAGGATACATTTCCGCGGCGTCGGGAGCAAAAACGTAGTCCACGCCGAGTATTTCAAGCGCCGCATGATCTTCTTCGGCGCGTCGCGGATATTTTGCCAAATCTTCATGAGGGCCGAACTGCGTTGGATTCACGAAAATGGAAACTATCACGGGCGAGCATTGTTGTTGCGCCTCGCGAATCAGCGAAAAATGTCCCTCGTGAAGCGCTCCCATTGTGGGCACAAGCCCAAGGATGCGGCCGGTGGCTCGCGCGCCACGCGCGATTTGCTTCATCCATTCAATGGTGTGGATGATTTCCACGATTGGTCCCCTATGCTTATTTGCAGCAGGAGCGGGATAACGATGCGTCCATGCCAAAAAAGTTCTTTATTTTGACACTTGCGATTCAAGTGGCCGATGCGGCGGCGTTGCTCTCGCGGTAAAACAAGATCAAATCCTCCGTCGGGGGTTGCGCGCCAACTTGCCGCAGCATGGTGGCGATTTGCCCGCGATGATAGCTGCCGTGATTCACCACGTGCTGCATCATTTCCCACAGCGGCTGTTTGTAAATCCCGCCGGCAAACGTGCGCACTTCAAGCGGGCCGTTCAGGTCTGCCTGCGTCAGTCCTTCGATAAATTGCTGTAAATCGCGGAGGACTTCATTCCATCGCGCACTGACACTGTCATAATCGGTGAAATTCGCCGCCCAGGGCAGTCCAGTGGGCGAACGGCCTTGCCAGCGTTCGAGCCACACCCATTCCGCGCCGAAAATGTGCACGAGCGTGTCGTGCACGGAATGGAAGCTGGATTTCAGATCCTGCGTAAATTGTTCGGACGTGAGCACGGCGCAGGATTCCAGCGTGCGGCGATCTGCCCAGGCATTGAATTCGTATAGCCGGCGCAGAGTTTGTAAATCCATGGATCTATCCCTTTAGTTTTTGCAGCGTTAGGTTCGCTTCAATGTTGAACCGCGTTCGCGCAACTCGGCGGGCAAATGATACGACTCCGCATCCGACGGAAACCGTCCGGCGCGAACATCGTCGCAAAATTCTACTGCAGCGCGCGAAATCATTCCGGCTACATCGGCATAACGCCGCGCAAATTTCGGTGACGGTCCCGCGGTCAAGCCGACAAGGTCGTGGAAAACCAGCACTTGTCCATCGCAATCGGGACCCGCGCCTATGCCGATGGTGGGAATACGTAGCTCGCGCGTCACTTGAGCGCCAAGTTCACGCGGAACGGATTCGATCACCACCGAAAACGCTCCCGCGGTTTCCACGGCATGCGCATCACGCAGCAATTGCTTCGCGGCAGCTTCCGTGCGGCCCTGCACGCGAAAACCGCCCAGCGCGTTGATGGATTGCGGAGTCAGCCCGATATGCGCCATCACCGGAATTTCCGCTTCCACCAGGCGAAGAATCATGTCCATGCGCCGCTCGCCGCCTTCCACCTTCACGGCGCCGGCTCCGCCCTCTTTCACGAAGCGTATGGCGTCACGCATCGTGTCGCTCATCGAAACGTGATAGCTGCCGTAGGGCATGTCCGCCACCACCAGTGCTCGCCGCGTGCCGCGCCGCACCGCGCGGACGTGGTGCAGCATTTCGTCCACCGTAACCGGCAGCGTGTTTTCGTAGCCCAGCACGACCATGCCCAGCGAATCGCCCACCAGCAGAATATCCACGCCAACGTCGTCCAGCAGGCGCGCCGTGGGAAAGTCGTAAGCCGTGAGGCAGGTTATCTTGCGCGACGGATTTTCAGACTGGGATTTTCGTGCCAGGATGCCGGGCGCGGTAACTCGATCGGCACCCGCAATGGGTGCAACGCTCATGTTGTCCTCCGGTGCCGCCCCGTAAACTCAGAGTGCAGCCCACAACACTTTGATGCTAGCAAAGCGCCGCGTCAAAAGCCACACGCATTAATCCGACATCGGGACTTCGATGCCGTTTCATCTCCGGGCGCAGGCGGACCGGTTTCACTGGCATCGGCATTGTTGACGACAACAAGTGTGTATTCGATGCAGAGGGACCGACGCGCCGAGCGCCACGGCAGCCACGACATCGTTGTCATCAGACCATACGCATATTCGTGAACAGGAATCTGCCCTTTGAACGATTCCCCTTATGAGGTTGTCGGAAAGGGCTGAAATACCGATCAAACCGAACGGTTAGTCGGATTCTCGGCCACGTGCGAGCAAGCCTACGCCGTTCGTCATAAAAGACAATGGTGAAGTTAGCAGCGGCTTTTACTGAAAACATGCATTTCAGATTAACTGTAGCAGGGGCGGCAACGAGTGGTGGCCGCGGAGAAATTTTACTGCTAGCGACTTCCAAGCTGCCGTACATCCTAGGGCAGGCCGATTAGCTGGTGAGCAGCCGTCGCAGGTTCAAGATTCGCCGCGCACTAAATCATTGCGCGATTCGCGACGGCGAATGACGCGGAACCGGCGTCCCGTAACCATCACTTCGGCGGCCCGAGGGCGCCCGTTGTAATTCGAGGATTCCACGAAGCCGTAGGCTCCGGCGGCCCATACGGCCAGCAGATCACCGGGTTTTACCAAGTCCAAGAGCCTATCGCGCGCTAGAAAATCACCCGTTTCGCAAACGGGGCCTACAATGTCCACAGTTTTGCGCTCCGGGGTTCTAGTCGAGCTGCGGACTTTGGTAATCGGATGTTTGGCTTCGTAGAGCACGGGGCGAATGAGATCGTTCATTGCAGCGTCCACGACGACGAAAGTTTTGCGCTGCGTTTCTTTGGTATAGAACACGCGCGTGAGCAGCACGCCGGCTGGTCCAACCAGAGTCCGCCCCGGCTCAAGCAAGAGGCGGCAACCCAGCGGCTTTACGATTCCAGCTAGCGTGCGGGCGTAGGCGTTGACTGCGGGCGGCGCTTCGGTAGTGTAGCGAATGCCGAGCCCTCCACCGCAATCAATCGTATCCAGCCGGACGCCGTTGCGCGCCAATTCCCGTACATACGACGCCAGCCGTCGCACGGCGCGGAGATAAGGACCCAGACTCAATATCTGAGACCCAATATGCATGCTGATTCCACGCCAAGCGAACCAGCGAGAATTCTTGTGCAGGAGATACAGGCGGCGCGCTTCCGGCCAATCCACACCGAATTTATGTTGATGAGTGCCGGTGGAAATATGGCGATGGCCGCCGGCCACCACATCAGGGTTCACTCGAATCGCAGCCGAAGGAGGGACACCGCCCGCGGCGATGTGGCGGAAGCTTTCGCTGAGAAAAACGTCCAGCTCCGCTTCTGATTCCACGTTGAACAGGAAAATTCCACGTCGGGAATTTTGTTTGCCCGGATACGCCAATGCCTCGCGGATTTCTTCGCGGCTCTTTCCCACACCGGAAAAGACGATGCGATTGCCGGAAACTCCTATGCGGCGCAGCCTGTCCAGTTCTCCGCCCGAAACGATGTCAAAGCCGGCTCCCAGATTTTTCAGGACGCGCAAGACCGAAAGATTCGCGTTGGCTTTCACCGCGTAACACAATGCATGCGGAAGCGAGCCTAGAGCGGCATCAAGCTTTCTATAGGCGTTTTGAATGCTCTTCTGACTGTAAACGTAGGCCGGCGTACCAAGCGCCTTGGCGATATCTTCGAGCGAGATACCCTCGCAATGGAGTTGCTGCTCGCTGGAGTGCGCGCCAACGGGCCGGTAGGAATACTCCGGTGTGTACGCAGTGGGATCAAGCAACTCCCCCGGTTTGTCTTTGCGCGGCTGTGTGAGTTTGGATTTCATCGTCGGGGTCATGGAATGGCCATCAACATTTCCTCAACCATTCTACAACGTCCGCATTGTCATTCCGGGCCGCCCATTGGTTCGTTGACATTGCCGCCTTCCTTCCCTAAACTGGAATTTCACTTGGTAGAGGTGCGGAGGCCATTAGTAGCCGGGCCGAATTTCCGATCAGTTTCGGAGACCCGGACGAAAGGGGTTGTTTCCGCCGAAATCATTGCGGTGGCTGAACCGGCAATGGTTGGGGGACGAGCCTAAGGCTGGTCCACTGTCATCCGCTATTCGCGGATGGAGCGCTATCGAAGAGCGAAGATTGCCCCGGAGTGCCCGCGGATTCTTTCTTCTCGTTTCGCTCCACGCAAACAGAAAAAATGGAAAACGTTTTTACAATGGTTCGGACGCTGGTGGGCATCCCGTCACTCAGCAACGACGAAGCGCAGGTTGGCAATTACCTGTTCGATTTTTTGCGCCTGATGGCCGAACATTCCGGCGGGCGTGTTGAGAGAATGGACGTGGAAGGCGAGCGATTCAACGTTTTCGCGCATTGGGGCGAACCGCTGATCACATTCTCGACCCACATGGACACCGTGCCGCCGTTTTTCCCTTCTCGCGAAGATGCTGAATACATCTGGGGACGCGGAGCGTGCGACGCAAAAGGAATTATTGCGTGCATGATCGCTGCCGCCGAAAAGCTGTTGAATGATGGCGTGCGGAACTTTGGCCTGCTATTTGTGGTGGGCGAAGAGCGTAACAACGCCGGGGCGATCGCCGCCGCCCAAGCGCCTCGCGGTTCGCGCTATCTGGTAAATGGCGAACCGACGGAAAACAAGCTGGCGCTGGGATCAAAGGGCGCCTTGCGTTTCGAGGTGACTGCGCGAGGACGCGCGGCGCACTCCGCGTATCCCGAATTGGGCGAATCCGCAATCGAGGCGCTGCTGGATGCGCTCGCCGCGATTCGTCGAATTCCTGCGGCGGAGGATGCGCTGCTGGGGCGCGGCACAATGAACATTGGAACCATTCGCGGCGGAGAAGCGCCGAACGTGGTTGCGGATTTTGCGCAAGCTGAAATTTTGGTTCGCCTAGTGGGCAACGCGGAGCCGATCTGTGCGGCATTTTCTTCAGCTGTTGGAACGTGCGCACAGCTGAAAGAAGTTTTGCGCATTCCGGCGATGCGTTTTGAAGCAATCGATGGGCTTCCTACCACCGTGGTTTCTTTCGCCACGGACGCGCCGGTCTTGAGCAAGGCGTGGGGCAAACCGCTCCTGATTGGGCCGGGGAACATTCATGTAGCGCATACGCTGGAAGAGCGAGTTTCAAAAAAAGAGCTTTCTGATGCCGTGGGAATCTATGTGGACATCGTGCGCCGCCTGTTGCAACAGGTCCACGATAGTGCAGCAGAGATTCCCGAGCATCGCACGAGGGCGTGTTAAGCCATGATCGTGATGAAATTTGGTGGTAGTTCGCTGGAATCGTCGGAAGCAATTCGTCGGGCGGTGGCCATTGTGAAGGCGCGTGTGCATCTCCGTCCGGTGGTAGTGGTTTCCGCGATGGGTAAAACCACGGACGCCCTGCTGGCCATCGCGCATGCCGCCGCACAAGGCAATCGTGAAGATGCCCTGACACGGCTGCACAAGCTGGAGGACTTCCACAGGCGTGAATCAATTCCGCTGGTAGCGCCCTCCGATCGCATGGAACTGGAAATTTTTCTCGATGAGCATTTCAGGGCGCTCTGCGAAACGGTTAAGGGCCTGTCTGCTTTGGGCGAACTGACGTTGCGCTCGCGCGACGCCGTGGCCAGTTATGGCGAACGGCTTTCCAGCCGCATTGTGAGTCTGGCGTTGCGTGCCCAGGGAATTCCGAGCGCACACCTCGATTCGCGGCGTTTGATTCTCACTGACGACAACTTTACGCAAGCAACACCGGCGATCTCGGAAACCTATCATCGTGTGGCGAAGTGTATTTCGGAGATTGACTCGGTAGAAGTGCCGGTGATGGGCGGGTTTATCGGTGCGACCAGCGACGGAATCTCCACGACTATGGGGCGCGGAGGTTCCGATTTCACCGCGGCGCTGGTGGGCGCGGCAATCGACGCGAAGGAAATTCAAATCTGGACGGATGTTGACGGTGTGCTGACGTGCGATCCCCATCTCATTCCCGATGCGCGCCCGGTGAAGACGATTTCCTTCGATGAAGCCGCCGAATTGGCCTATTTCGGCGCTAAGGTGCTGCATCCCGCGACGGTTTTCCCGGCCAAGGCGAAAAATATTCCGGTGCGGATTCTGAATTCGCGTCGTCCCGACGCTGCGGGCACGGCGATTGTGGCCGATTACGTGCCTTGCGCCAACACTCTGAAATCGTTGGCCTGCAAGCGGGGCGTGACGGTGGTCACCATTCGTTCCAATCGCATGCTGATGGCGCACGGGTTTCTGGCGCGAATCTTTGAGATTTTCGATCGCTATGAAACGGCCGTGGATATGGTTTCAACTTCCGAGGTGAGCGTTTCGTTGACGGTGGACAATGACCGTCGCCTGGCTGAGATTTGCGCACAACTGAATCCGTTTACGGAAATCGCGGTCGAGAAAGATCAGGCGATTCTCTGCGCCGTGGGAGAAAATTTGCGGCATACGCCGGGAGTGGCCGCAAGAATTTTCGATGCGCTGCGGCACGTAAATGTGCGCATGGTTTCCCAAGGTGCGTCGCGATTGAATCTGGGAATGGTGGTGAGTTCGCAGGACCTGCAGCGGGCAGCCGAGGCGCTCCATCGGGAATTTTTCACGGAACTTGATCCCAAAGTGTTTGGATAACATGAATCTGGCCATCATCGGTTACGGCAAGATGGGCCGCCTGATTGACCGGCTGGCGCCGGAATATGGATTCGAGGTAAAGCTGCGGCTAAATCGGGAGGACAACGCGCGATTTGAAGGCCTGACTAAAGAAACTTTCGCCGGCATACCGGTAGCGGTGGAATTTTCGACGGCACAAGCTGCGCCGGAAAATATTGAACGCTTGGCGGCCTTGGGTGTGAACGTTGTGACGGGCACAACGGGATGGCTTGCACAAGCGGAACGCGTTCGCGACACCGTGCAGCGCAATAACATTGGACTGGTGTGGAGTGCGAATTACTCAGTAGGAATCGGAATTTTTATGCAGATTGTTGCGCAGGCCGCCGAGTTGCTGGCCAAGCAGCCGGAGTACGGGTCGTGGGCCTGGGAAATCCATCACGCCGCGAAGAAAGATGCGCCGTCGGGGACTTTGCTCGCTCTGGTGGAAGAAATGAAAAAAAACGGCTACGGCAGGCCGATTGGCATCAGCAGCAGCCGCGCCGGATTTGTTCCCGGAACTCACGAAATCGGATTCGACTCGCCGGACGACACGATCACACTTCGTCATTCCGCGCGCAATCGCGAAGGGTTCGCACGAGGCGCTCTGCGAGCGGCGCGGTGGGTGAGTGGCAAAAAAGGGTTTTTTGATTTTCGCGATATTGTGAACGAACTCCCGTAGGTGCGTAAATTGGTGGTTTTTTAACGGGCACAACCAAGAGTTCGTGAATATAGTAAGGAGATAACAAATGTTTACAGGATGCGGCACGGCACTGGTGACACCATTTCGCCCGGATTTCAGTTTCGATGAGCACGCTTTTCGGCGGCTCGTAAAGCGCCAAATTCAAGCCGGCATCAATTTTCTGGTTCCCTGCGGCACCACGGGAGAGAGTCCGACATTGACGCGCGCGGAAAAACGGCGGGTGGTGGAAATCACGCTGGAAGAAAACGGCGGAAATATTCCTGTGCTTGCCGGCGCGGGTGGATATAACACTGCGGAAGTGATCGAATCCTGCAAGGAATTGAAAGCCATCGGCGTGGACGGCATTCTCTCCGTCACGCCATATTACAACAAGCCGACGCAGGAAGGCCTTTACCAGCACTATAAGGCCATCGCTGAGGCCGCAGCGCTGCCCATCATCGTTTACAGTGTCCCCGGGCGAACCGGAGTCAACGTGGAGCCGGCGACCATTGCGAGGCTTTCACACATTGAAAATATTGCGGGAATTAAGGAAGCCTCGGGAAATATCGGCCAGATGGCGTCCATTGTGAATGCCGTGGCGGACCGATTGACGGTGCTTTCCGGGGACGACGCCATCACGCTGCCGCTCGCGGCGCTGGGAGGACGAGGAGTGATCTCGGTTGCCGCGAATGAGATTCCCGCCGAGATGACGCAATTGACGCAATTATGTCTCTCCAATGATTTTCCGGCGGCGCGCAAGCTGCAGCAAAAATATTTGCCGCTGATGGAAGTGAACTTCGTGGAATCCAATCCCATGCCGGTAAAAGCAGCCATGGCGCTGATGGGGCTGCTCGAACCCGTCTGGCGGCTGCCGATGGTGGCGCCAAAAGCGGAAAGTCTCGCTAAAATTCACGATGTTCTCGATTCTGTCGGACTGCTCGAACATGCCCATGCTCTCCGCGCAAATTGAAAAGTTATTCGGCGAAGAACACGCGGCGTATGCCGAGGGCGACCTGCGCCTCTTTGAGGAATTCAAAGCGGCGTTAAATGCGGGAGAAATTCGCGCGGCCGAGCCCATGCCTTCCGCTCCCACGGGCTGGAGCGTTAACTCCTGGGTAAAAAAAGGAATTCTGCTGGGCTTCCGCATGGGCGCGATTATCGATATGTCGAGTGACGGCGCAGGCCAGCCCTTCTTCGACAAAGCGACATATCCCGTGCAACCGCTGACGCTGGCGAGTGGCGTGCGGATCGTCCCGGGCGGATCGAGTATTCGGGACGGCTGCTACATCGGCCGCGGAGTGGTTTGCATGCCGCCGATGTATATCAACGTCGGCGCATACGTGGATGAGGGAACTTTGGTGGATTCGCACGTCCTGATCGGAAGCTGCGCGCAGATTGGGCGCAACTGCCACATTTCCGCTGCCGCACAGATTGGCGGAGTGCTCGAACCCGTCGGCGCGATGCCTGTAATTATTGAAGACGAAGTTCTGGTCGGGGGGAATTGCGGAGTTTATGAAGGGACAGTGGTAAAGCGGCGAGCCATTTTGGGGACAGGCACAATTCTCAATCGCTCCACTCCGATCTACGATTTGGTGACGGGCGCGATCCATTCGGCGAGCGCGGATGAGCCGCTGGTCGTCCCGGAAAATGCCGTTGTGGTGGCAGGCGCGCGAGCGATTTCTCAGGGTCGCGGCAAGGATTGGCAACTCTCGCTCTACACGCCGGTGATTGTGAAGTATCGTGACGCCAAGACAGACTCAAAAGTGCAACTCGAGGATTTTCTCCGCTAACTCGGTAAAGATTAAAAATTATGACGACGCTGGGAAATTTCATGACGGTGATGCCGGCTTCAGCGGAAGAGCGAAGGATCGATTTGTGAAACGCATTGACGTGGGGATTCTTGGAGCGACTGGAACGGTTGGGCAGCAGTTTGTTCGCCTGTTAGCGGACCATCCGTGGTTTCGGCTGACGTGGCTGGCTGCGAGCGAGCAGTCCGCGGGAAAGTCCTATGGCAGCTTGCCATGGCGTTTGCCGGAACCGCGCCCGTCAGCGGTGGCAGCGTTACAAGTTCAATCGTTGATTCCCGGCCACGGACCCGCTCTGGTTTTTTCTGCTTTGGACGCTTCGGTGGCGGGCGAGGCGGAGGCTGCGTTCGCCGCGGAAGGACACACGGTGGTCAGCAATGCGCGAAACTTTCGCATGGATCCGCTGGTGCCATTGCTCGTGCCGGAGATTAACCCCGGTCATCTGGAATTACTTCCGCGCCAGAAGAACGAAAAGAAATGGCGTGGCGCCATTGTGACCAATCCAAATTGTTCCACTGTATTTCTCGCGATGGCGCTTGGCGCGTTGCGAAAATTCCAGCCTGTGCGCGCCGTGGTTACCACTTTGCAGGCGCTCTCGGGCGCGGGATATCCCGGCGTCGCATCACTCGATGCCCTCGCAAACGTAATTCCGTTCATTGCAGGAGAAGAAGATAAACTCGAAAATGAACCGCAAAAAATCCTGGGCGAGCTTTCGTCGGGCGCGGTCATTCCACATCCCATGGTCATCAGCAGCCAGACTACCCGCGTCCCGGTCGTCAATGGGCACACGGAAACTGTATCCATCGAGCTTGGACAAAAAGCCAGTCGCGAAGAGATACTGGCAGCATTGAGGGAATTTTCCGGAGAGCCGCAGTCCCGCGAGTTACCAAGCGCCCCGGCACATCCGATCATTTACCGCGAAGAGGAAGAACGTCCCCAACCTCGGCTGGACGTTGACTTGCACGGCGGTATGGTAGTGCAGGTCGGCCGGCTGCGGCCTTGTCCGGTACTCGGGTGGAAATTTGTCTTGCTGGGCCACAATACGATTCGCGGCGCTGCGGGAGCCGCGTTGCTCAACGCGGAACTTATGGCTGCACGCGAATTGTTATAAATGGCCCTCGCGGTCACAGCGTTTCGCCCAATCGCCGGATGCCCTCTCGGATTCTTTCCTCGTTCATTCGAGAATAGCCGAGCATTAGCCCCGTCCGCGGCGCGCGCGTCAGGAAATAGCGGGAGATTCCGTAGATGCCGACTCCCCGCGATGCCGCGTTAGTGACTGCGGTGTCTTCCAAGATTCGCTTCTTGGGCCAAAGTACGACGTGAGCACCAGAGCCGTCGCCGGTTATATCTACACGGTCGCCCAGGTCCTTGTAAATGGCATCGAGTAATGCTTCTCGGTTTGCGGTGGTTCTGCGGCGAATGCGCCGCAAGTGGCGCTCGTACATTCCCGTGGATATGAACTCTGCAAGCGTTTCCTGTTCGAGAGTGGCCGTGTGCCGGTCGCAAAGCCATTTTGCCGATGTAAACGCGGGAACGAGCGATTTGGGCGCGATCAAATAGCCCAAACGAAGCGCTGAAAACATCGTGCGGGAGAATGTCCCGATGTAAATGACGCGCCCATCACTATCCAGACCCTGTAGAGATTCCAGCGGCTGTCCCTCGTAGCGAAACTCTCCATCGTAATCGTCCTCAACTACGACCGCGTCTTTGCTGCGAGCCCAATTGAGGACCGCAAGGCGTCGAGCCAGCGGAAGAATCGCGCCGGTTGGAAACTGGTGCGAAGGCGTTACAAAGACCAGGCGGGCATTTTTCGGAAGTTTGTCGGGATTCAAGCCGTCCTGATCGACGGGCACCGGGCACAGACGAGCGCCCGCCGTACGAAATATTTCCCTCGCACCCTGATAGTGCGGCTCTTCAATGGCGACAGAATTTCCGCGTTCGATCAACACTCGGGCAACAAGATCCAATGCCTGCTGCGAGCCGTTAACAATGATTACTTGCGACGGATCGCAGTTCACCGCGCGCGACCGGCGCACATGGACACAAATGGCCTCTCGTAAGGCAAAGCTCCCAGCCGCCGCGCCATAGTCAAGTTCACGAACCGGCGCTTTCCGCGCATGCCTCAGCAGGATGCGTCGCCACATCTCGAACGGAAAGGTTTCGACGTCGCCTCGACCTCCGTATGCAAAATCATATCGAAGTGGAATCGAGCGCCGGCCGGGAAAGTCCACGGTTGCGGCAACGTCATCCGCTGCCGACCCATAGCGCGACAGTCTTAGCTTGGCAGAGCTTGCGGGTCTTCTTGCTCTGCTGCCACGCAATCCTTCGGATACATAAGTTCCAGAACCACCGCGCCCGGCGGCAAAACCTTCCCCAATCAGTTGATCGTAGGCCAGCAGCACAACCGTCCTGGAAATGCCCAGTTCCTCGGCAAGATCTCGAGTCGACGGAAGCCGGTCACCAGCGCGGAAGGCGCCTGAAAGCATGGCTTGCCTTAGTCCAAGGTAGACTTGCCGGCAGAGCGAGCCGCCCGTCTTCGAAAGTGGTATCACGAATTGCATGAAAAGTGGCCCTTTCAAAATATCACGTATCGCGTCAGTCTGTATTGGCGCGAATGCTCGCCATCATTTCTTGACCTGATTAGGCCGCCAATCAGCACTGGTTTGATTGAAGAGACGAATTATGAGTCTGGAGGAAACAATGAACTCGTGTCGGCGCATCGGAATCTATTTTTTACTGTGTACGCTTGGCTATTTGTCGCATCCCGCTTCGGCATTTCCACAGGCCGCCCCGGTGGCAGCCCAAACAGATGCACAACACGCCGACACAGTGCGAGATGGGCAACACGATTTCGATTTCGAGCTGGGCAATTGGACAATCCACCTGGCGAAACTTGTGAATCCCCTAATGGGTTCCTCTACCTGGATAAAATTTGACGGCACGTCGGTCACCCGGAAGGTTTGGGACGGGCGCTCCCAACTTGAGCAGTTCGAGACCGATGGGGCAGCAGGCCACATCGAAGGTCTAACCTTGCGTGTATATAATCCTCAATCCCACCAGTGGAGCCTCTATTGGGCCAACAGCAAAGACGGCACCTTGTTCCAGCCTCTGATTGGCGAATTCAAGAATGGACGCGGCGAGTTTTACGACCAGGAAACATTCAATGGCCGAGCCATCTATAATCGATTTATCTGGTCAGAAATCACTCCGAATTCGGCTCATTTTGAACAATCATTCTCCGATGATGGAGGCAAAACCTGGGAAACAAACTGGATTACGGATCAGGCGCGAGTGCCGGATAAAGCTGACAAAGCACCGGCAGACGCGCAACAAGCGGTCACAAGGCAAGATGGGCAAAACGATTTTGACTTCAACTTTGGCACCTGGAACTCTCACATATCGCGCCTGGTACATCCGCTCACAGGCTCAACCACGTGGGCCGAGTCGAAGGGCACTGTCGTCGTTCGGAAAATTTGGGATGGTCGCGCCCAATTGGAAGAGGTCGAGGCCGACGGGCCGTCCGGACATTTCGAAGACCTGGGTCTGTTTCTATACAATCCCGAATCCCGCCAGTGGAGCCTCAGTTTTGCCAATAGTAAGGTCGGTATTCTGGGTGTACCGGCGACGGTCGGCGAGTTCAAGAACGGACGCGGAGAATTTTACGATCAGGAGGCGTTCAACGGTAAATTCATCCTGGTTCGCATTATCTGGTCGGACATCACTCCGAATTCGCACCGTTTTGAGCAATCATTTTCGGATGACGGAGGCAAGACTTGGGAGCCGAACATAGTCGCAACGCTGACGCGAGCCGGCAGCTAGCGACTCCAGCTTCCCTGGCGCGCATGTCCATGAAATACGTGGACCTCAAGACCTTGCAGCGATCCTTGGCGGGCATTCTGTGTTTCATGGCAATCAGTACCTTAGCCGTAGCTCATACACGTGGAAACACCATGACTCCTGACACGGACCACATCGAACACTTGAAGAGTTTTGAGGTCATAGAGTTTCGCCGCTACACCATCAAGGCAGGCGAACGCAATAAGTTTGCTCAGTACTTTGATAGTTATTTCCCTGAAGCGTTTGAACAACTGGGCGCAATCGTTGCCGGCTCTTTCTTTGAGCGCGACAAACCGAACGGCTTCACGTGGATTCGGGGTTTCCACACTATCGAAGACCGCGCAATCGCCAACGCGGAGTTCTATTACGGGCCGCTGTGGAAGGAACATCGCGTGACAATGAACGACCTCCTTGTGGACAGTGACAATGTGATGCTGCTCCATTCTCTGAGCCCGGAACGCCGCATCGCAATTCTGCCGGCCGTCGATCCGGTTGCGGAGCCGGAGGGGGCCAAGGGCGTGATTGTTGCTCAGATATTTGCTGTCAAACCGAATAGCATTGACGCTTTTGCCCGCCAAGCCGAGCCGATATTTGCCAAATATCGGGCAGCGGGCGCGCGCGAGGCGGGTGTCCTGGTCACACTCGATGTGACGAATAACTTTCCGCAACTACCGGTGCGCACGGATGGGCCTTTCCTTGTATGGATGGGACTTCTTAAAGACGACCAATCCCTGGAGACTCAATTTGAGTCGGCTGTGCAACAATCCTTGCAATCGTTATCTTCTACTGAACTACTGAGAGGTACGCCTGAATTGGTCGTCCTTCATCCCACTCACCGTTCGCGATTGCGGTGGCTGCCGGAACAGTAAGAGTAAATGAGCATTGCGTCGATATTTGTGCATGTGAGATTCATTCAAAACAAGGAGTGCAAGACTATGCGGAGATATGTGGCAGTTGCAGCACTAATGATCGCTTGGTTAGTAGTTGGAGCCACGGGTGCAGGCGCCCAGTCCGCGCTGCTGAATCTGCCACGCGCCAGCCAGCACGCCCGCGTCACGCAGCGCCTTGGCATTACCGATATCACGATTGACTACCATCGGCCGCTCGTCAACGGCAGAAAAATCTTTGGCGGTCTTCAGGCCTACGGGGAGGTCTGGCGCGCTGGAGCCAATGAGAACACCATCATCGAAGTCAGCGACCCGGTCACCATCGAAGGCCAGCCCCTCGCGAAGGGCGTGTACGGGCTACATTTGATTCCGGGCGAAACCTCATGGGTCGTCGTTTTCTCCAAAAACTCCACCTCATGGGGCAGCTTTAGTTACGACATTGCCGAAGACGCGCTCCGCGTGATCGTGAAGCCGCAAACCATCGAAAACCATGAAGCGCTCAGCTATGATTTCGATGACCTGAAGCCCAACTCCGCCGTGGTCACGATGCGATGGGAAAAGGTCGCGGTACCATTCAAGGTCGAGGTCAATACTCCTGAGATTGTCGCGCAGAGCCTGCGCAACCAGCTTCGCGGGCGCGTGCGATTCGAGTGGCAGGCGTGGGACGACGCGGCCGGCTATCTGCTCACGGAAAAAATCGACCTCGATGAAGCGCTGAAGTATTCAAACAAGTCCATTGAGCTGGAGGATCGATACGAGAATGAGATGACCAAGTCGAAGGTCCTGGCCGCGCTGAATCGCAAGGGCGAGGCCGACGCTGCGCAAAAGAAAGCTCTGGACCTCGCCGGTCCGCTCCAGCTCCATGCATTTGCTCGCCAGTTGCTGTCCGAAAAGCATAATGAAGAAGCCTTCACCATCTTCCGAGAAAATGCGCAGAAACATCCAGATATGTGGTTCGTGCATACGGGTATGGCCCGCATGTACAGCGCGCAGGGTAAGTTTGACGATGCGGCAAGGGAAATGAAGCTTGCGCTTGCAACAGCGCCGGACAGTCAGAAGAGCTATCTGGAGGGCTTGGTAAGACAACTGGAGGCTAAGCAGGATATAAATTGACAGGAATACCTAGTTCGGGTCCTCTCGGTGCGCTGCTTTTGAATTCAGACGGCAATCTTTATGGCGCCCACCAGTTATGGCCGTAGCGGCACGTTCTGCCAAACGGGCTCCGGGATTGTTTTCAAGTTTGATCCGACGGGTAACGAAACCGTGCTGTACAGTCAGCGGCGGTGCAAACGGTTCCCAACCGTTATCAGAGCATTTTGCTGGGAAACGAGCGTCGAAGAAGCAGAACGGATTCTCGGGGAGCAGATTTGCGTATCCTTAATGAAACGAAGACGTCTTCGCACGCGACCGTAGCTGTACTTCCTTTTCGATGCAGTCCATGTTCTTAGGCTGATGTTTTGGACGGCCCGCGCAGCGAGCCTCCCAGTTGTATCTTCGAGAAGCCGAAACGATCGCGCAACTGGTCGGTGGTCCGCGCGAGACGCTCCTTTTTCTCGCGGCTTTCAGCATCCAACAGGCCAAGCTGTTCGCCCCCATCGCTGAACGAAGAAAGCGCCACTCCCACCAAGCGCAACTTGCGGTTGTCGTGCCACGCTGCCTCGAATAGCACGCGAACCGCATGGAGTATCGCCGCGTCCACTTGCACGGGCTCCGGCAGCGTTCGCCGCCGCGTGATCGTGCGAAACTTTGTGTCACGCAGCCGCAGTTCAATTGCGCGCGCGTGCAACCGCGATTCGCGCAGCCTCTTGCCGGCTTTTTGCACCAGCAGGCTTAGCATGGCCTCCAGTTCCGCTCGGTCGGCGGTATCTTCGCTGAACGTATGATCATGCGAAATGGACTTCGGATCGCCGTCGAGCGAAAATTCCCATGCATCCTCGCCGCGCGCTTTGCGATAGAGCGGGCCGCCCCATTTCCCGAATCGCTCGTCGAGTGTTTTCCGCGGAACTTCCGCCAGTTGTCGTACCGTTCCGACGCCGATAGTTTTCAGCGCAGCTTCCATCACCGGGCCGATTCCCGGAATACGTCGCACGCTCAGAGGCGCGAGGAATGTTCTCTCGGCTCCAACGGGAATCCAGAGCAGGCCGCGCGGCTTAGCTTGTTCTGACGCCACCTTCGCCACCATTCGAGTGCGCGCCAGTCCTCCCGAACACGGCAAACCCGTCTTCTCGGTGATTTCGTGCAGCAACGCATGCGCGGCGGCCAACGGCGGCCCGTGCAAACGCTTCGTCCCCGCTAAATCGAGATAGGCTTCGTCCACCGAGGCCATTTCCACCACCGGAGCGTAACGCGCCAGAATTTCCGCCACGCGGTCGCTCCATTGTCCATAGAGTTCGTGATGGCCATCGAGAAAAACGGCCTGCGGACACAGCTTCGCCGCCGTCCGCAACGCCATGGCCGAGTGAATTCCAAACGCGCGCGCTTCGTAGCTCGCCGACGCCACGATGCCGCGCTGATCTTTCTGCCCGCCCACTACTACCGGCTTGCCGCGCAATTCAGGCCGCGCCAGCAGCTCCACGGAAACAAAGAATGCGTCCATGTCCACGTGAAGAATGCAGGTTTCGCCTTCGGAAGAAAGTGTACGTGCCGCTTCATCCGCGGCAGTGCGGGAATCGGGAAGAGCGCGAAACCGGGCCAGTTTCGGCATATCAGAAGTCAGCGGCAGGCAGCATTAGCGGACTCACTATTTAGGTTCTCGCCGATCACTGATTGCAAAGTTGCTGTGTTTATGCTGGAAAAGGCGTAGCGTTTCGCGCCAAGAGCAATTCGTCGATTGCATTCAGTAACTGCTCTTGATGGTGCCAACCTATACGTGGTTTTGGGAGTATGACTTGAAAACAGTTTTCTCAAATCATCGCCTCCGCGTACCAAATCGAGGCGTTGCCAAAGTGGCCTATCATGGGTCAGAAGAGCACACCTTTTTGGTGACATCGGAAAAATGATCTCGACATTCTGATTTAGTATCGGACAACCCCAAATTGCCGACTTGCCCTTTGTGTCGGAATAGACTACCGGATTGTCAGAAGTGGTGAACACTTCGTCACCGTCCGTCTTCAAGACAGTCCATTCCATGCCCATGAGGGCCATGCTCAATCGCAAACTAAAATCCGCGACCGCTTTCAAGCTCATCGCCGACGAAGCTTTGACGCTATAACGATTGCTCAATAAGAACTCACGCATTTTCTCGGCGCTTGTCGCGATCTTCTTGCCAGTCTCTCGCTCATATTGTTCTATTTGAGCCTCAAGCAAACCGGGCTGTCTTGCCGTACATCGAGCGCTAAAGTGGCCTAGGTCGCTGATTTGCCCATCGATCCAATCTCGTGCAACTGGAACTCGGTATAACATCAAGGATAGGAACACCGCCAATTTCTCTCGATCAATTCCCGCGATTGTGATATCCCTATCCTGGAGGCCCTTGAGGATTGGCATAGCATCGCCTTCCACTCTACTAAGGAAGCTCTCAAAAGAATCATTCAATGTTCCATCTCGCATCCGTACGGAATAATAGTGGGTTCGAACGGCAGTTTCAGAGGTAGGGAACTGTCTCGGAGTACGACCTCTCTCGAAGACCCAGATAAGCGGTTTTCCAGAGTTCGTCGTACCGGCAGCAAAGAAGTCTAAGTACGACCTCGTAACAATGTGCTGGTGTTTTGTTGGCATCAGTAGTCCTAATCCTCGCATTCGACTGCTCGAGTTTGGAGCTATCGCTGGGCGGAAATGACGCGGGGAATACCGGCTAGGTCGTTTTTCATGGCGATGTCGCGCCATGCGGGATCATTTTCCAGCAGGGCTACCACCGCATCCAGCGCCCCTTGGCCGATTTCAACAACAATCGCGCCGCCGGGCCTCACCAGCGCCTTCGCCTGCTGAAAGAGGGAGCCGTAAATTTCCGTTCCCATTTCTCCGCCATAGAGCGCCACGTCCGGCTCGTGTTCGCGGACCTCTCGTGGCAGAGTCGCAGCATCGCGCCGCGCCACGTATGGCGGATTGCTCACTATCAAATCGAATTCCGGCCGCGCTCCCGCCGTCATGTCCAGAAAGAACGGCTCGAGTAGATTTCCCGGCGTCAGATGTACGCGCTCCCCGACGCCATTCTGTTTCGCATTGCGGCGCGCCACTTCCAGTGCTGCCGAGGAAATGTCCGTGGCAAAAATTTCCGTCGCCGGCAACTCCGTCGCCAGCGCAATCGCCAGGCAGCCGGAGCCGGTTCCCACGTCCGCGAGGAGCAGTGCGTCTTCTCGACGCGATCCGATTCGTTCCAGCGCTACTTCCACTACGTGCTCGCTCTCCGGCCGAGGAATTAGCACGTCGGGCGTGACTGCCAGCGCCAGCCCCCAGAATTCCTGCCGCCCGGTGATGTATTGCGTGGGTTCGCCGGATGCGCGCCGCGCTAGGTAGGCGGCAAAGCGAGAATTTTCCTCGACCGTCAGCAACGCCTCGGGATGAGTGTAGAGCCACGTGCGATCGTGCTCCATCGCGTGCGTTAGAAGCAATTCCGCCGCCAGCGGCGCGGACGGAATCTTCGCCCCTAGCAATCGCGCCATTCCTTCGCGCAACGCCCCGTGCACGTTCCGCGGCGCTACTGTAGCTTCCCGTTCAGAGCGTTGAAGCGACACTTCACGCACCATTGTCAGCCCGCTACCTTCTCACGCATCATCCAGTTCCTGCTTCAGGCGTTCGGCTTCAAAATGTGCCACCAGCGCGTCTACAATCGCGCCCAGCTTTCCTTCCATCACGTCGCCAAGCTGATGCAGCGTCAGCCCGATACGGTGGTCGCTGACGCGATTCTGTGGAAAATTGTAGGTGCGAATTTTTTCCGAGCGGTCGCCCGTCTTGATTTGCCCGCGGCGTTCGGCGGCAATCAACTGGTGCTGCTTTTCCTGTTCCATTTCATAGAGACGCGTCCGCAGCACGCGCATGGCTTTGGCGCGATTCTTGATCTGCGACTTTTCATCCTGCTGCGAGACTACCAGCCCCGACGGAATGTGCGTGATGCGCACCGCCGAATAGGTAGTGTTCACAGACTGCCCACCGGGCCCCGACGAACAAAACGTGTCGATGCGTATGTCCTTGGCTTCGATCTTGATGTCAATATCATCGGCCTCGGGCAGCACCGCCACGGTGGCTGCCGACGTGTGGATTCGCCCCTGCTGCTCGGTTTGCGGCACTCGCTGCACCCGGTGCACGCCGCTTTCGTATTTCAGCTTGGAATAAACTTTTTGTCCCTGAATGGCCGCGACGATTTCCTTCATGCCTCCCACAGGCGAGGCCGAAGTCTCCATCACTTCCACGCGCCAGGCCTGAGTTTCCGCGTAGCGCGAATACATGCGGAAAAGCTCGGCGGCGAAAAGTGACGCTTCATCGCCGCCCGTGCCCGCGCGAATTTCCAAAATCACGTTTTTCTCGTCGTTGGGATCTTTCGGCAGTAACAGCAGGCGCAAATCCTGCTCCGTGCGCGCGACGCTTGCTTCCAGCGCCTTTTCTTCGTCCAGCGCCATCTGTTTCATTTCCGCGTCGGTGGTTTCCGCCAGCACTTCCCGCGCGCCGTCGAGCGCTTTCACTTCGTCCTTCCACAGGCGATATCTCCGCACGATTTCGGCCATTTCGGAATGCATGCGCGCAAGCTTCTGGTAGCGCCCGGAATCCGCGTGCGCGTCGGGCGACGAGATTTCGCGCGTCAGCTCTTCATAGCGTGTCTCCACCTGGTCGAGTTTTTGAAATAACGTCAATTGGGCCATGGGCCAGACCCTCCCCCGCTACAACATAATTTGGATTTCAAGAATGCCGGTCTGCCAAAATCCGGCGAGGCGAACCGGCTTAGCGCCGGGCGTTGGCAACAAATGGCGAGCTAATAGAACGAGCGGTACATGCAATAATGCCTGAATTGACGATAGCTGCTGCTTTCCGGATTGTCAATTGCCTGTAGGGACACTTTTCCTCCGGCGGAAGACGGCGGAATCACACAGGTCGCCAATGCAGCTGGCACGCCGATGTATGTTGTAATAATATGCGCGGAACAAGCTAATGATGGAAATGGAAAGCCTCTGCGATCCCTCGAGCGCACCTCGCCAAGCAGCATTTCTCTGGGATTTCTGGTATCCCGCGATGCGCTCCGAGGAATTGCTTTCTCGCGGACTTTCTTCCGTTCAATTGCTGGGTCTACCGTTTGTTTTGGGGCGCGATGCACAGCGCAGCGCATTTGCCTTACGGGATAATTGCCCCCATCGCGGCATGCCGCTTTCCTTGGGACGATTCGATGGATGCAATGTCGAATGCATCTATCACGGCTGGAAGTTTGACGCGCATACCGGGCAATGCCGCGAGGTGCCCGCGCTCGCCGAAGACGGCAGCGGCGTGAAAATTGACCGCCTGTTCGCCCAATCCTTTCCGTGCCGAGAACAAGACGGCTACATCTGGTTATTTTTGGGCAACGCGAATCGCTCCGCCACTATCGCCGATAACCTGCCGCCCATCCCCTCGATGCCCGTTTTCAGCGAACGCTATCGCACCTTCTTTCATTCCGTTCTTCTGCCCGTGAACGTGGACCAGGGCATCCTTGGGCTGCTCGATCCCGCACACGGCCCTTATGTGCATGAATCGTGGTTTTGGCGTTCCCGCAAATCACAGCGCAACAAGGAAAAAACGTTCGAGCCTATTCCCCACGGCTTCCGCATGCGCGCGCACCCACCCTCGGCGAACAGCGTGATCTACAAACTTCTGGGCGTTTATAACCAGCCCGTCACCACCACGATCGATTTCGTGCTCCCCAATCTCCGCGTGGAAACGATCCGCTGCGGGCCGCATTGGTTCTCCAATCGCACAATTGTTACACCGCTCGGCGCGAATCTCTGCCGCATGGATTTTTCCGCGGCGTGGAATCTTTTCCACCGGCTGCCGTTCGTCAAAGCTATTTTTGGCATTCTCGCGCGCCGTTTTATCGGACAAGACCAGCGAAATTTTCAGCTTCAGGCGGCGGGCCTGCGGTCAAATCCGCCGATGATGCTGATTGGCGATCCGGATCGGCAAGCCCGCTGGTACCTCGCACTGAAAGCTGCTTGGATGGAATCGAGAAAGACCGGCGAGCCGTTTCGCCATCCGCTGACGGAACCCGTCACTCTACACTGGCGCTCGTAGGCGCCGCCCCTACGCGGATCCCGCCCCTCGACGAACAGTGTCACCGCTATCTTCGTGCCTATTTCCGTCAAGCGGCGGATTTCCGTCACCGCGCGGCTCGGCTCCAAACGCCGCTTCGATGCGAGACAACGCAGTTCCCGTCAGCGCTCCGGGCACAATCGGCGTCCACCACCCGGCCGCCATCATCAGTGCCGGACCATACGTGAATAATTCCCGCGCCCGCGCAATTCCTCCGGACGTCGACGGATTTGCGTCCAAGCGGCAGAGAACGGCTGTGGTTGCCAGCGTCACAAGTCCTCCACCGAGCGCCCATTGCCACGACTTGCGCAGGCGTGCGGCACGCGCCAGAATCCGCAGCAGAAATGCGGCGAGTAGGGCCGGAAGCAGCGCCAGGATCAATCCGGCGAAACAAAAGGAAAAGAGTCGCGCGCCCCAGCGCCCGGGAACAAATATCGGCGAGCCGACGTCCGAGTTGACTATCCACAACGCGACGCTGGCGAACGTGCCGCCGCAGATCCATGCAGACAGATAGTAAACGAGGCTGCCGCGCCGTGTCACAGGGCCTGCATCATCACAGCCTGCGGCTCGCTCACAGCCTGCGCTGGATGTTCGGGAAATCCAGCCACACTTTGATGCCGCAGAAATGCGATCCCTCGGTGCAGATGGGCGTGGCGACATCCGCGCGCAGGTAACAGGGCGGCCCGATATACCGCCCGATTTCTGGAAAAATTGCATTCACCTGCTGCACTTCTTCCATCGATGCCTGATAGATCTCTTCCTGCGCATTGAAGCAGGTGCGCATTGTCCACTTGTGCAGCAGATGCAGCAGTGAGCCCGATTCCACCACGCGGATCGCCCGCGCGTTGGGCAGCAGGTAAAGCGCGATTTCCGCCGCCACGCCGCGCCGCAGCAATTCATTCTTCGCTTCCCACGCTTCCTTTACGGCGCGGTCAAAGACTGCGCGCGCGCGCGCATTCCCCGCAATCAACATGGGAACGATCACGTCCGGCTCCGCCGTATCGGCCAGCATCAGAATGGGCCGCGAACCGGGTACCATGCGGTGCCGCTGATCCTGGCTATCGGCCGTGTGGCTGATTTTTTTCGCGAATGTGAAATTGGCGTGCTGCAGGGCGCGCATCATCGGCGCATGCGCGCCCACGTTCAATACTTCCATGCGATAGGCGTTGCGGGCCGGATTTAGCAGCAGGTCCAGCGCCTCCGCATCGGGACAGGACGCCTCGGTTAGCCCCAGCACCGCGCGAAACGCTTCCGCCATCACGCGCGGGGCGCGCGGTGAATAATCTTTCAGCAGCGATGTGCGTCCGCCCAACTCGGCATCGAACTCTCGCGCGAACGCCGTGCCGTCGGAGGGAAGCTGCCGCGAAATGGTCCATTCCGGCGCGTCTTCCATCGGCTCAGTGCCGAAGCGGTCAAAAAATTCAGGATCCTTCGCGCGGACGCATTCCACCATCTCGCTGATCACCTGCCGCGCTTCCGCCGGCGTGTCGCACGCCGCCTGCATGCGCCACAGCCGGTGCAGCACGATGCCGGAAAGCGTGTGCACCATGGTGGTGAATGCCGCCACCGGCAGCACGTAGCGCGCCACCTCGATCGCCCGCTTCTCCGCCTGGCGTTCCACTTTGTCCACGCGACGCGGATGCGACATTTCACTCAGGTGCCAGATGTCGCCCAAAATGCCGCGCGCGTCGGGCCGCAAAATTTGCGTCAGCTCACGGTAGGCCTCCCACGAGCGCGCAATAGCTCGCTCATAGATCGTCCGTTCCTCCGCGCCGAATGCTCCTTCTTCAGGCGGAACATAAGCCTGCGCGCGGTCCAGGCGCACGTAGCGCTGGCTCTGCTGTTCGGAATTGTAAAAGGGATGGGAGTGCAGGAACGACCACACAAACTGGCGGCTGATGTTCTCCAGGCCAAACTCAAAATGCGCATGCTGGAAAACCGTGTGATGGCCGGAAAAAAAAGTGGCTGCTCCGATATTTACGCGCTGCTTTTCGGTGATCTCTTCGGCGCCAATCAGCCGCGGCGCATAGCATGTGCGCGCCGCCGCGATGGCCGAATCATAGGGATGCGCGAACGAATTGCGCAGCGTGACGCGTGGCGCTCCCGTCTCAACGCCTTCAGGAGACAAACGTGGCGGCGAATTTGCCGGCGAGATTGAAAGTGGCGCGCTCATGGCGAAGTACTGCATTGTACAACGCGGCGCGCAACCAGCCACGACGAAATCTCACCATTATCGAATTGCCCGTCCCGTCCGGATGCGACGGGCGAGGCCGGTTGACCAGCCGATATCGTCATGAAGAAACAAACGCACCTTCGCGCCGCCTGGGCCCGCTGTCCTGGAATGGATTGAAAGCTGAAATAAACAGATACTGCGTCAGGCCTTGGGAGCTGCTTTTTGCTCAGCTGCCTTTGCTGGCGCTTTGTCCGCATACTTGCGCCGGAAGCGCTCGATGCGCCCCGCCGTATCCAGCAATTTCTGCTTGCCGGTAAAGAAAGGGTGGCAGTTTGAGCAGATTTCCAACCGCAGCGACTGTCCCTTCATCGTCGAACGCGTCTGGAAGGTGTTGCCGCAGGCGCAGTGCACCGTCACTTCGTGGTAATCGGGGTGAATGCCTTCTTTCATGGAGTACTCCCGTCCCGCGGGCCGGTCTGCGCGGCGTTACTGCTGGCTACACCTGCCGCGTCGCTTGGCCCGAAGTCAGACTTCTATGATACGAGAATTCTCCACCAATATCCAACGGCCGCGGCATATCGGTAATGAGTCCGCCTTGACACGCGCTGCAGCCTCGCAGAACACATCGCGTGTCAGCAAACAGGGGAACTTGCAGGCTAGAGGCGATGTCTTTCGGTTGCCCAATATTGAAACCGACCCGCTACCCGGATATCGTGCGACGGCGCCAAGCGAGACGGCGGCTCCGCAGGCACAAAAAGCTTGCCAAAGGCAGAGGGTTTTGATGGACACTATGAGCACCACATTCTGACCCTGGGGAGGCATTGTCATGAGGCAAAATCGAAAGATTAAGAGCGGAACGACTGCGTTAAGCGTGATGGTGGCTGCGATTTGCATGGCTCTGGCAGGAGGTTGGGCGTGGGCCGCAAATCCGGCCGTCGCTGCCGCGGATGCGTCGCATTTGGCGAAAGTGGCGGAGGCGCACGAGCCGGCGGACTACGCGGCGGGGACAGGCCCGGCGGCAATCGCCGTCGGCGACTATAACGAAGACGGCATTCCGGACATGGCAGTGGCGAACTCGAATCTGTTTACCAACGGCAAGAGCAGCGTCAGCATTCTCCTCGGCAAGGGCGACGGCACATTTCGCGCGGCGGTGAACTATGCGGCGGGCAACACACCGCGATCCGTGGCTGCGGCGGACTTCAACGGCGACGGCCATCTGGATCTGGCGGTAGCCAATCAAGGCAGCAATAATGTGAGCATTCTATTGGGTAACGGAGATGGCACTTTCGCTGCGCCGCTGAGCCTGCGCGTGCCGGGCGCATTTTTTGTGGCCGCCGGCGATTTCAATGGCGATGGTAAGTTGGACCTGGCCATCGCCAGTTTTGGAGAGCAATTGGAGCGCGGCGTAATCAGCATCGCGCTGGGCAATGGCGACGGCACGTTTCAGAAGCCCGTGTTTTACCAGTTGGGCACCAGCACCAAGCGTACCCATATGATTGCCGTCGCCGACCTGAACCACGATGGTCATCTTGATTTGGTAGTGGCCAACGCCGGCGTCCTGCTCTATCCGGGAGACGTGACCGTGTTGCTGGGCAATGGCGACGGTACCTTCGGCCAGCCTGCAATTTATTCCGCTGGGCAGGACCCGTTTTCCGTGGCCCTGGGTGACTATAACGACGACGGCAAGCTGGATTTGGCCGTGGCGGACGAAAGCGTGAACCAGCTGAGCATACTGCCGGGCAACGGTGACGGAACCTTCGGCGCACCTACCGCCTTCGCCACGGGTACGCTTCCTTTCTCCGTGGCCGCTGCGGATTTCAACGGTGACGGAAAGCTGGATTTGGTTACCGCCAACGAAAACAGCAATGACGCCACGGTGTTGCTGGGCAGGGGCGACGGAACCTTCGGCGCACCCATCAGCGTGCCGGCGGACCAGGCCCCGCAGTTTGTGGCCGTGGCGGATTTCAACGGTGATGGCGCGCCGGATATCGCCGTGGCTAACTTGACCAGCAACGACGTCACCGTGGTGCTGAACCACCGGCGAAGATGACTTTTCGCCACGGATCGTCGCGGCTAACTTAAAATTGTTTCCATCAAGACGACCACGCCCCCGTTGGCACCCGAGCCCGGCGCCATGGAAATCACTTTGTACCCCTTGTTCGCCTGCGCATTAACCGCCTCTTGATGCTTTTCATCGCCCGCTCCCGAAACAAACACGTAGCGAGGCGGAGTCTTGGATTCATGACCAGGCGTATCAGCCATTTCATTTTCTCCTTTACAGTGGAGGGTTTTTCAAAAAGAACTGTGTAAATCTGCCATGCCGACGACCGGCGATTCTAAGCCCGCATTTCACCACCGCAGCGTATAGTACAATGTTTTGGAAGCACCGAAGTGCGTGTTCCGACCCTGTTTGCGGAGGCGCGCTGCCGGTGCTGTTGCATCTGTTCTAAAACCTGGCGCGGTACCCAAGTGGCCTAAGGGAGAGGTCTGCAAAACCTCCATTCGTGGGTTCGACTCCCACCCGCGCCTCCA
>Ga0265760_10000037_pt1 | contig 43789 bp, 32 predicted proteins | sample NZIome_2_FD_200831 | JGI IMG/M metagenome (GOLD analysis project Ga0265760, IMG submission 200831) | Metatranscriptome of rhizosphere microbial communities from Maridalen valley, Oslo, Norway - NZI1 (Metagenome Metatranscriptome) | ecosystem: Host-associated > Plants > Roots > Rhizosphere >...
CGAAGCGGCCGAGATTGCGATCGGGTGCAAAAACAATAGGGCGACCCGCCGGGATGCTGGCGACGATCTTGGCGGCATTGCTGGAGGTGCAGATGAGATCGCTCATGGCTTTTACGGCTGCGCTGGTGTTGATATAGCTGACGACGGTATGGCCCGGATAGCGGTCGAGGAATTGGCGAAAAAGTTCCGGAGGACAACCATCGGCGAGCGAGCAGCCGGCTTCGGGATCCGGAATCAGCACTTGCTTGCTGGGATTGAGAATCTTGGCCGTCTCGGCCATGAAATGAACGCCGGCGAAGACAATGACGTCAGCGGTGGTTTCGGCAGCACGCCGGGAAAGTTCGAGGCTATCGCCCACGAAATCGGCGACATCTTGAATATCGGATTCCTGGTAATAATGGGCCAAAATGATGGCGTTGAGATCGCGTTTAAGCGTAGCTATTTCCGCTTCCAGGTTGAGCAGGGCGAGCGCCGTTGGCGCCACCGCGGAGGCTGCTTCGGGGAGCATGGTCAAGCTAGAGGGGGACATATCGCGATACCAGCACTCTTCCATCTTCCATGTTAGGCGACCGGCGCACTGCTGGCAAGTGCGCGCGAGAAGGAGGGCGTTATCACATCGGTTAGCGTCGGGCAGTGTGCCCATTCGCGCCTGATATAATAAAAATTCGATATCGAGAGCATATTCGAGAGCATATTAGGGATGGAACCAGTGGAAGTCAAAACACCCGCCGAGCTACCGGCTGAACTGCTGGCGACCCTCGCCACAATTGCCGACGAGATCAATGCGTCGCTGAACCTGGACGAGGTGTTGGCGCGCATCGCCGCGCACGTTAAGGAGTTGGTGGACTATGAAATCTTCTCGGTGATGCTCCTGGATGAAACGACCCGTCAGCTCTATTTCCGATTCGCAATCGGTCACCGACAGGAGGTGGTGGAAAACTGGCGGATACCAGTTGGCGAGGGTGTCACCGGCGTCGCGGTAGCCACCGGGCAATCAGTGCGAGTGGCGGACGTGCAGAAATATCCGCGATACGTGAACGCGCTGGATTCGGTGCAGTCGGAGATGGCGGTTCCGCTCATGTTGCAAGGGAAGGCCATCGGCGTAATGGATATTCAAAGCCGGCAGCCGGATTATTTCACACGGGATCAGCAGAACGTGCTGACTCTGCTCGCCTCGCGGATTGCCGGCGCGGTAGAGAATGCGCGGCTGTTTGAGCGCACAAAGCTGCAAGCCGAGACGCTGCTGATTCTGAACGAAGTGGGACGCGAAGCAAGTACGCTGGGAGACGTGGAGTCCGTCTTGCGGCGAGCAGCAGAGCTGGTGAAGCGCGTCATCGATTACCAGATATTCAGCATTTTGCTCTATGACGACGTGGAGCACGTCTTCCGGCATCGCGTAACGGTGAAATTCGGGCAGCGAATTCAGGAAAAACATGCTGTGCCGGCGCATGAAGGAATTGTGGGGGCAGCGGCGACTTTGGGGCGGCCGGTGGTGGTGCCGGATGTGAGGCTTGACCCGCGCTATCTGGAGTTGAACTCGGAAACGCGTTCAGAGCTGGCGGTTCCGCTGCTGCACAAAAATCGCGTGATCGGCGTTATGGATCTGGAAAGTCCGCAGGTAAATTATTTTACCGCTGACCATGTGCAGGCGCTTTCGATCCTTGCCGCACACCTGACGGTTTCCATCGAAAATGCGCGGCTCTACGAACAAGTGGCGCGGGACGAAGCGCGCATGGAGCGTGATCTCGCTGCGGCCAAGCGGCTGCAGGGTGCGCTGCTGCCGCGGGTGCCAGGGCCTGAATATGGGCTCGACATCATGGCGCACTACATTTCGGCGCGCGAGCTTTGCGGCGACCTGTACGACTTCTTGCGTTATGGGCCATCTGAATTGGGCATCGGCCTGGGAGATGTTAGCGGAAAGGGAAGCGCGGCGGCGCTCTATGGGGCAACAGCCGTTGGAATTCTGCGCAGCCTGGGACCGCAGAAATTGCGTCCCGAACATATGCTGCGAAGTATGAATCAGTTCATGGTTGAAAGGCGCGTGGAAGCGCGTTTCATGACCATGATCTATGCCACATGGTCAGGGAAGAAGCGGCGGCTGCGGCTGGCAAATGCCGGGCAGGAACAGCCCATCCTGTGGCAGAACGGAAAGTGCGAAAAGTTGAACATGGTGGGGTTTCCGCTGGGGCTCTTCGAAGATGTGAGCTATGAAGAGATGGCCTTGAAGCTCGATCCCGGCGACATCGTAGTATTTTATTCCGACGGAATCACCGACACACAAAGCAGCAGCGGGGAGTTTTTCGGCGGGCAACACTTACAGGAGGTGATTTGCGCGCATGTCGACCTGTCGGCCGCGCAGCTTGCCGATAAAATTCTAGCCTCGGTGGATGAATTTTCCGGCGGAGCGCCGCTTGCCGACGACCGCACGTTGCTGGTGCTCAAAGCCCGGTGATAAAGGCCAACCCCCTTGTGTCGGTAACGCTGCCATCGCGCGTTGCAGTTTTGGGGTTGGAGCTCAATGAGAGGGAAAAGCGCCGGCAAGGTGCCGGCGTTACAAAATGGAAGCTGCTCCCGCCCACAGCGCGATTTAGCGCGGCTAATTACATCGAGTTGTCGCATGCTCCTATGAACATGGCGCGAGACTTTGATCACTTCGGCGCAGGAATGGCTCCGTGAACGAAGGCGTCCACGCTTTCGGTGAAGAGCTCGGGTTGATCTACGAAAGACATATGACCGCTTTTGGGCAGAATTATCAGCGTGGAGCCGGAAATCTTCGCGTGCATTTCTTGCGATAGAGACGGAGCGCATTCATCGTGATCGCCGGCAAGGATCAGCGTGGGCGTGTGGATAGAAGGCAGCTTGTCCACGTATTCGACGGTTTTTAGGTTGCCGTCAATCACGAATTCACCGTCCGAACCCCACATTTCGCGGTAGAGGTCCCAGGACATGACGCCGTTGGCGACGGGGTCGAAATTGGGATCAGGATGGTTGCGGTATAGGTAAGGGAAATAGCCTTCGCCCCAGGCGGCAATCATGTAATCGTTGGTGTAGCGATTCTTTTCGTAATCGAGACCGCCGCCGAAAAGCCCTGCAGCTTCCATTTTGTCGATACGGTTGTGCAACTCCGTAGGCATAGCGGCCTTCATCCGCTGGAAAATAGCGTTCATTTCCGTGGTGCTGGAAAAAGTATCGGCTAGCACGAGGTGCAGGAGGTTTTGCTGGTATTTTAGCGCGTAGGCTTGGGCCAGCACGCCGCCATAGGAATGTCCCAGTAAATTTATTTTCCCCAGTCTCAGCTGCTTGCGCACCGCCTCGACATCTTCCACCATTTTTTCGACCGTGTAGCCGGCCGGGTCTTCGAGTTTTTGGGAGCGTCCCGATCCGCGTTCATCAATAAAAATGAGGCGATTTTCATGCGCGAGCGGGAGCAAGTATGGAAGAAAATAATCGTGCGAAGCGCCGGGACCTCCGTGGAGAATTACAAGCGGGGTGCCGCGGCCCACGGACTTGTAGTAAATCATCAGGCCGCCGGCGTCCACATAGCCCTCTTCGATGGGATAAACGGAATTGTATTGATCGCTATCCGGCGTGGTAATCGCGGTGGGACTATTGGACGTGGGAATTTGAGCGCGAACCTGAGAAGGGGAAATTATGATCACCGCCGCGCACAGCACTGATGCCAAAAATCGCATAACGAGACTCCTCAAGGTATGTGCAAATCTGTTACGGCCCCACCCAGCCGAGTTTATTGCGCAGCACTTCATAGTAAGTCCGTTTCCCTGGGCTGATCAGCAAAACGCGGCTGGCGGACTTGCGGATGGACACTCGATCACCATGCTGAAGAGCAAATCCCACCTGACCATCGAGCGTCAGGTGCACAGGTTCCGCGCCCGGAGTGAATTCAACTTGGACTCGCGAGGTGTCTGGAATCACGATGGGACGGTTCGTCAGCATGTGTGGACAAATCGGCGTGATGACGAAGGCTTCAAGATCAGGATGCACGATGGGGCCACCGGCGGCAAGCGAATAGGCCGTGGAACCTGTGGGCGTAGCGATAATCAGGCCGTCAGCGCGGTAGCGACCGACGTGCGAGCCTTCGATGAAAACATTGAATTCCATCAGCCGCGCGAGAGCCGCCTGGTTCACCACGGCTTCGTTGAGCGCGAATTCGTTGTGCAGGATGGCGCCTTCGCGCAGAACGGATGCCTCCAGGATCATGCGCGCGCTGGTCTTGTACTGGCTCTGGAAGATGGCTTCGAGCTGAGGATAGAGTTCGTCAACAGCGACGCTGGCAAGAAATCCCAGACTGCCGAGGTTGACGCCGAGGATGGGAACTTGCCGGGCATGGAGCAGGCGCGCGGCAGTCAGCAGCGTACCGTCACCGCCCAGAACGATCGCCAGATCGAGATCGCGCGCGAATTCCTCAGCGCAAACGCCTATTTCAGTGAGGTTGGCGCAGGAGGCAGTCGCTTGTTCCACCACCACGCGCACGTTCCGCGCCGCCAGCCAGGCGCATAGCGGCGGAACAATCTCGCGGACGGCGTCGCCGTAGGGTTTGGAGAGAATTCCAACAGTTTGAAACATGGTCGTAAGGGCGTATCGACTGCCCGGCGAAAGTTTACCTCAGGCTCGGTGCGCCAGAAGAAAAAATTCCTGATTTCCTCCGGCGCCCGTTAATCGGCTGGGCAACGACTGTTGCGGCTGCAGTCCTGCCTGTTCCGCCGCTTGCCAAACATTTTGAATCGCGCGCTGATGCATCGCGGGATCGCGGACGATGCCGCCTTTCCCTACGTCACCCCTCTCCAATTCGAATTGCGGCTTTACTAGAATGAGGAAAGCGGCGCCGGCAGTGGCGATGCGGACTGCCGCGGGAAAAACCTTGCCGACGGAGATAAAGGAAACATCGAGCGTGATAATGTCAGCGAGCTCACCGATATCTTCGGGGCGCAGATAGCGCGCATTGCATTCCACTGTACGGACGCGAGGATCCTGTCGCAGCTTCCAATCGAGCTGCGAGATGGTGACGTCCACGGCATGGACGCGGGCCGCGCCGTGTTGGAGAAGGCAATCCGTGAAGCCGCCATTTGAGCTGCCAATGTCCATGCAAATTGTTCCGCCAACTTCGATGTGAAAGTCCTCGAGCGCGCCTTCCAGCTTCAAACCGCCGCGACTGGCGTAGCGCGGGGCGGAACCATGTATTTCGATTTGCGAATCAATAGGAACCGGCACGCCTGCTTTTCCCGCGGGCCGCCCATTCACGCGAAGTTCGCCAGCCAAAATTGCGGCCTGCGCCTGCTGACGCGAGGGGAAGAGGCCGCGCGCGACAAGCAGAAGATCGAGGCGCTGCTTAGTGGCGATGGGCGGATTGTTCATCGGTTACAAGCTTCGCGGGTCGCAGCGGGACGAACGAATCTCGCTTGACCAAGCGGGAAAAGCCATGTGCAAAGTGTCGTGTGCAGCGGACACGTGAGTTTGCCGGCGTCAGGCTCGACGGGAGATCAGAAATTCGGCGATGTGTCGAAGGCCCGAGGCGCGGTTGCCATAGTATTCGGTTTCGGCGATGGCTTTGGCGAGCAGGTCCGCAGCTATGCGACGGGATTCTTCGAGGCCGTACATTGCCGGATAAGTAGCCTTCTTCTGCCGGGCGTCCTTTCCCGCGGTTTTGCCGAGGGCTTCGGAACTTTGCTCAACGTCGAGAATATCGTCCACCACCTGAAATGCCCAGCCGATGTTTTGGCCATAGCGACGAATGCGCTCCACATCGTCATCGGCGGCACCGCCGGCAAGTGCGCCTGCGACAACAGATGCACAAATCAGCGCGGCAGTTTTGGAGCGATGAATATATTCCAATGTGGCGGCGTCTGCGGGCTTATTTTCCGCTTCGATATCGGCCACCTGGCCGCCAACCATTCCATGGACGGTGCCGGCGGCGACGGTTACTTCCGCGGAAATGCGGACGCTGCGAGCGGGAGCGAGTGGGGCCTGAGACAGCGCCTGAAAGGCCAGAGTGAGCAGGCCGTCGCCGGCGAGTATGGCATGGGCCACGCCGAAAACAACATGGCACGTTGGGCGGCCGCGACGGAGATCATCATTATCAAGCGCGGGCAGGTCATCGTGGATCAACGAATAGCAGTGAATAAATTCCAGCGCGCAGGCTACCGGAACGATGGCGTCAAGGCGATCGGTAAAAAGTCGCGCGGCTTCCAGGCAGAGCGCCGGGCGAATTCGTTTTCCTCCCGCGAGCACGCTGTAACGCATGGCTTTGTGGATGAAAACGGGCGGCACATCTTCTGCTGGCAGCAAGGATTGCAGGCCTTGTTCGATGAGCGCGCGATGGGATTCCATGGATTCAGGCAAGTTCATATTAGCGACAGATGGGTTACCGCTCTTCTCGTCCATGACGATGGAGCGGTGGCGCGAATCAGGATTGTTCGCCTTCCGTTTCGAAGGGCTGCGGCTGCAATTTTCCGTCCGCTTTCTTCATCAGGATTTCCACGCGACCTTCAGCTTCTTCGAGTTGTTTCTGGCAACCCTGCGAAAGCTGCATGCCTTCTTCGAAAAGCTTCATCGCTTCATCGAGGGAAAGATCGGGGCTTTCCATGCGTTTGACGACTTCTTCGAGGCGCTTAAGGGATTTTTCGAAGTCTCCCTTGGGTTGTGGTTCGCCCGTGCGAGATGGATTTGGACTCATATTTCTCCGGTAACGCGCCGCATACACCACCCAGGCAAGGACACGGCTCTCGATAAACAACCATCGCGATGGCGCCAAGTTTGCCGAGCGAGATGCAAAGAACATTCTAACGCACGCGAGAGAACATCAACAATTGAGTGACGCTGCAAAACGCGCTTGCATAATTTTAGAAGACGGCAGAAGCTTGCCGCAACGGATGCGATTGCTTGCATCGGTAAAAAGGGAATTGCCGGCATAATCCCGGGCGCTTGGAGCGACACATCCAGTAGAATCGGGTGGGAGACGGTCCAGGCGATGCAACCGTAATGCCTTGCCGATCCCTGGGGTCCGTTACTGACATGCTGATTCCTTCACTATTCGCGGTTGCCCTGCTGATTGGCGTGAACGCATTTTTCGCGGCGGCGGAGTTTTCCTTCGTCGCGGTGCGCTCTTCCCGCATCCGCCAGCTTGTGGACGAAGGAGATTCGCGGGCGCGCGTGCTGGAAGACTTGCTGAGCGACATGGGCAGCGTAGTTTCGGGCGTGCAAGTGGGAATTACGCTTGCCAGTCTGGCTCTGGGCTATATCGGCGAATCGGCGCTGGCGGGCGTCCTGGACGCCTGGCTTTATTGGCTGCCGGGAAGCTCGGCCGGGTTAGCTGCACATGGGATTGCTTTCGGATGCGCGTTTGCGCTATTGACGGTTCTGCAGGTGGTGCTTGGCGAACTGGTGCCGAAAACCATCAGCTTGGCACGGGCCGAGCGGGTCGCGCTCCTGGTGGCACGTCCGTTTCGCTGGTTTCTGCGGACATTTCGCTGGGCAATCGATGCACTGGACGGCACTGCGCGGTTGGTGGTGCGCGCACTGGGCGTTTCATCAACAGAGGCACACAGCGCGGTGCATTCCGCTGAAGAATTGCAGTCCATGGTGGAACAGGCGGGCGAACGAGGGCTGCTGCACGCCACCGAACAGAACTTTATCGAGCGTTCGTTGGAAATGCGCCACGTGCAGGTGAAGGAAATCATGGTGCCGCGTCCGGACTTGCACGCTTTGCCTGTGACGGCGTCCCTGGAAGAAGTGCTGCGGCTGTTCACGACCACGCAGCGCTCGCGCGTGCCTGTTTATGAAGAAAACTTGGACCACATCGTGGGCTTCGTGCACGCCAAGGACCTGATGTGGGCGCTGGCGGAGCGCGCGCGCGGCGCTGAGAAGGGCGAACCTGTGCTGGAGTTTCACCTGCGTCCGCTGTTACGGGAGGTCCTTATCGTCCCGGAAACAAAGCCGGCGAGCGAGCTGTTGATCGAATTTCGGGCGCGCCGGGCGGGGTTGGCGATTGTGGTGGACGAATTTGGAAGCATTTTGGGATTAGTGACGCTAAAAGACGTGTTAGAAGAAATGGTGGGCGAGATCCATGATGAATTCGACATCGTGAAGCGGCCACAAGTTCTGCCGGACGGCTCACTGATATTTGATGCATCTCTTCAAGTGCGGGAACTTGAAACGCAGTTTGGCATCGAGCTGCCGGACGATCCAGGCTACGAGACCTTGGGCGGATTTGTGCTGGCCCGGCTGGGATTCATCCCGCGTGGAGGTGAATCGTTCGAGGCTGCGGGGTATCGCTTTACGGTGTACCGCATGGATCACCGGCGGGTGGCGCAAGTGCGCGTCCTGCGCCAGGAACCGCCAGGCGAAAGCGGAACGGCAGGGCAGATAGTCGGAGGGGCGATGCCGGTAGATGACCAGCCATTAAAGGCGGCAGGAGCGCGGAGAAAATCATGATGCGATTCCTGGCGCGGAGGCTGGTGACCACGATTCCCGCCTTATGGCTGATACTGACCATGGTTTTTCTGCTGGTGCGCCTGGTTCCGGGTGATCCGGTACGGCAAATGCTGGGGGAAGGGGCGCGCGCGGAAGACGTGACGCAATTGCGTCACGCGTTGGGATTGGACCAATCCGTGGTAGCTCAATACGGCAGGTATCTTTTCCACGCGTTGCGGGGAAATCTGGGAACGTCGTTTCGTTTTCGCGAGCCGGTGGCGCGAATCGTGCTGCAGCGGCTTCCTGCAACCCTGGAGCTTGCGCTGGTGGCGCTCTTCGTCAGCGCGGTGCTGGCGATTCCGGCAGGCCTTCTGGCCGCACAGTATCGCGGCGGCGTGACGGATAGGGCGGTAAACATTTTATCGTTGACTGGACTGTCGATCCCCAATTTCGCCTTGGGTCCCTTATTGATTGTTGTCTTTGCGGTGAAGCTCGGCTGGCTACCGGTTTCGGGTCGTGGTGGACTGGCGCATCTTGTTCTGCCGGGAATTACGATGGGCCTGGGGCTGGCGGCAATTTTGACGCGGATGGTGCGCGTTGCCGTGGCGCAAGAACTGGGCAGCGATTACGTGCGCACGGCGCGCGCGAAAGGCTTAACGGAAGCGCAGGTGCTGCTGCGGCACGCGTTGCCTAACAGCTTGCTCCCCATTCTGACGATTCTCGGCCTGCAGTTTGGCACTCTGCTGGCGGGCGCGATTGTCACGGAAACGATTTTTTCCTGGCCGGGCATTGGGCGCCTGGCGGTACAGGCCATCGAGGCGCGCGATTATCCTTTGCTGCAGGGCTGCATTCTGGCCACCGCGACGTGCTACGTGATTGTGAACCTGCTCACAGACCTGCTTTATGCAGCTGCGGATCCGCGCGTACGACTATGACGGCGAGTGTGCGCGAATTTCTGCGACATAACGCCTGGGGGCGCACCGGGCTGGGGTTGTCGGCGCTGCTCGTGCTGATTGCGCTTTTCGCACCGTGGATCGCACCGCATGATCCTGCGTCCCAGGATCTGCCCAGACGTCTGCAAGGTCCCACCCTGTCGCACTGGATGGGCACCGATGAACTTGGCCGCGACGAACTTTCGCGAGTCCTCTATGGCGCGCGTGTCTCGGTGCTGGTAAGTTTTTCCGTGGTGCTCGGCAGCGGGATTGTGGGCGTGGCAATCGGGTCGGCGGCTGCGTTTGCGGGCGGTTGGGTGGACGGAGTGGTTAACGTTTTCTTCCTGAACGCTTTCCTGTCGTTTCCAGGAATTTTACTGGCCATTGCGCTGGCGGCGTTCCTGGGCCCCGGGCTGGAGAACGTGATTCTCGCGCTAATTGTGACGGGATGGGCCGGGTATGCCCGGCTGGCGCGCGCGCAGGTATTACAGGTGCGGGAGCTGGACTATATCGCTGCGGCGCGATCACTGGGCGCATCGCCAGCGCGCATCCTGCGACGGCATGTACTGGCGAATATTCTTCCTACTGTTTTGGTACAAGCCACGACAGCGGTGGCGGGCGCAATTTTGGCCGAATCCACGCTGAGCTTTCTCGGATTGGGAGTGTTGGCGCCAACTCCAAGCTGGGGAAGCATGTTGAGCGACGCGCGCAGCCATTTTTTCGACGCTCCATATCTTGCCGTTTTTCCGGCGGTCGCGGTGGCGTTGACGGTGCTGGCATTTAACGTCCTCGGCGACGCATTGCGCGACTGGCTTGATCCGCGAATGCGATCGGAATTAATGATGGCCGAATGGATGACTCCGGACGCGCCGCTCATACTTCCAGGCCAATCAGACGCATAAGTTCAACCGCATTCCCTTGGGTGACAACGCCTTCGCGCAGCGTGTAATCAAAGCGCATTTGGCCCTCCTCGACGTAATCCTGAAAATGTGAATTATGGACCACGGGACCCAGCGTGGGCCCCATTTCGGTGAGTGCCAAGTCGTGGGTAGTCACGATTCCAAGCGCGCCTCGAGCCAGCAACCCGCGTAGGATGCCCTCCGCGCCGATTCGGCGATCGGCGGAGTTTGTGCCTTCGAGGAGTTCGTCGAAGAGAAACAGCGCGGGCGGGCGCTCCTTCGCCAAATCAAATACCTGGCGGATGCGTAAGACCTCGGTGAAAAAATTCGAACGGCCTTCCTGCAGGGAATCGGAACTGCGTATGCGCGTGCCGAGAGAGAACGGCGTTAAGCGCAATGATTTTCCGCGTATGGGGGCGCCAGCCAATGCCAGGACGGTATTGATTCCCACGGTGCGAAGAAAGGTGCTCTTGCCTGACATATTTGACCCGCTGACGAGGAGTATTCGCGCGCTCTGATCCAACCGGACGGAATTTCGCAAGCAAAGGGAGGAGGCAATCAGCGGATGGCCGAGATCGCAGCCGTCGAAAATCGAGGTTGAATCGGATGCGTCGTCGAATTCGGGGAAGGGGTCGGAGGGATGCTCAAAGGAATAAGCGGCGACGGATAGAAGCGCCTCCATTTCTGCGGCGGCGTCAATCCAACCGCGCATCCGGCTGCCAAAGTGGCGGCGCCAGGACTCAGCGGCGAAGGCCACTTGTGCAGTGTAAAGAAACGGAAGGTCCAGCATGTGGCCGAGGAAGCCCTTGCGGGCGTCGCTCCAGTAAACAATGCGCGCCAGCCGGCGAACCAAATGCGATGCATGCTGGTGCTTGCCTCCGAGGCTTTCGCCGAAACGTCGTAGTTGCGGCGAAGATAAATCTTCTTGTTCGAGACGTTTCAGTATTAGAGAAAATAGGACCAAGCCATCGGCATTGCAGGCGACACCGTCGAGGACAACGCGGGCATGTTCCCGCAATTTGTAACGCAGAATGGCAGCTGGAACCAGGACAACCAGCAACGGCAGGAAATTGCGGCTGGCCAGCAGAAAACCCAAGGCGATGGCCACGGCTATGGCGACAGCGATAGCAAGCCAGCGCGTGATTCCCAAGGGAAGCACCTGGTCAGCTTCGGCCCAAGTGGTGAGCGTTTCAGGGTCTAGTTTCGCGCACAACTCGCCGCCGATTATCGCCAAATGCTCGCGGAGATCGAGTTTCTCGCCAAGCATGGTTACTAGTGTCTGGCGTTCCAATATGTCAGCGAGCGCGGAGGGAGAGCGCAGCCACTGCGCCAGGCGATTTTCACCCATAGGCATGCGCGCGGAGGATAGAAGTTCAAACAGACAGCCGCGACCGAAAATATCCAGATCGTCGGTATAGGGATGCCTCGCGTCGAGAAAACGCTCTCCGGATTGTCCAGTGCCGGCCCAGCGATCTTCGATGCGCTCCAAACCCTGGCGATAGAACACGACGGAGGACTGAGCGCTATCGCGAGATCGGACAGCGCGTTCATGGAAGACCACAAGAGCGAAATACAGCAAAACAACTGCCAAGAGCCACCATGGAGAGAAAAGGTTTTGGCTCAGCGACAGCCATGCAAGAACGGCACCGGCCAGCAAGGTCGCCAGTTTGGCATTGCCCAGGCGAATATGAAGCCTATCCTGCATGGCAATGATTAGAGCGCGGGATTCCAGGCGTTGCGCATACTCAGCGCGCGGGTCAATCATGGCGGGAACGGCCCATATTGCGGGAATTGTGACGAGAGCCGGCTTCGGTGCCGGCGTTCTTCCCGCCGTCAATATCGTTGTTGAGATTCGGCGGCGGTCCGAGTTCAACAACGACCTCATTGCCGCGTTGAATGCCAAGGGTACGCGCAGCACTTCCACGATTGATTACGATCTCAAAATAGCCGCTAGAGCCGAGAAGAATCACGGGCTCGCCTTCCGCGCCATCGGCGAATGTGTTCACCTTGCGTGTGATTTGCACGGTGCCGAGTACAATGCGAAAAGACGCGGCTCCGGAAAGAACCTCAGGCAGGTCTTGGGCCGTGAAGTTCGTGAGCAAATTCCCGAATTGATCAGCCCGCAAGATGATTCCAGTGGCGCGCGAGCCGGCACGGACTGGTTTATTCAGCGGCAAGCGGACGAAATCAGTGGTCGGCTCGCCAAAGCTTGCTACGTTGCCGGTCTTAGCCAGCCATGCGGCCACGGGTGCAAAGATGTCGCGGCCATGGAACGTAGCGCTGACTGGCTTCAAAAAATAACGGTCGGCGGTGATTTGGCAGACTGTTGCGGAAGGGTCCTTTTCGTACAGCATTGAAAGCACACCATTATCCGGCGCGATGAAGAACTGATCGCCGGCTTCCACAAGGATCGGACGCCGAGTTGTGCCTACGCCGGGATCCACCACAATCAAATGAATCGTCCGAGCGGGATAAAAGCGGTATACCTCGCCGATCACGAATGCGCCTTCCAAAATGTCTTGCGGGGGAATCTCGTGGGTGATGTCCACCAACTGAACGTCCGGGAGGATAGAGAGAATGACGCCCCTCATCACGCCCACAAAGTATCCGGAGTGGCCATAATCCGTGGTTAGAGTAATGATCGGTCTCGTCATTTTTTAATTTCTCGGCAAACACATGCTGCCTACGCGAACGGTTGTTTGCGTCGCATCTCCATCACCGCTGAAATGGTGCCGCGAACATTTACCATGCTAATCTCAGATGTAAGGAGAGGCTAGTTTACAGGACAATCTCTCGTTCTTGCTGGGCAATGCGCGGAACCGTGGCGCTGCAGAAGCCTGCCTATTCTTGAATTTTAGTGAACGTCGGTGTCCGACGAGGTTAGTTCTTTAATGCGAGCCTATTTCGACCATAATGCGACAACGCCGGTGGATGCAGCAGTACTTGCAGCAATGCTTCCATACTTCTCGCCAGAATTCGGCAATGCCAGCTCGATTCATAGCGAAGGTCAGCGAGCACGCATGGCGATTGAAGACGCGCGCGAAGCCGTTGCGGCGCTGATTGGAGCCCAACCTAGAGACATTATTTTTACCAGCGGCGGCACGGAAGCGAACAATCTCGCCATTTTTGGCGTGCTTTCTGCCGCGCGCCGAGCCGGAAATGGCGCCCCGCACGTGATTACATCGAGCATTGAACATCCCTCCGTGCTGCAAGCGTGCGAAGAACTACAACAGCGCGGAGTGGATGTGTCTTATGTGGGAGTCTCAAAAGATGGTTTGGCGGATCCCGACGATGTGCGGCGCGCGATTCGCCCCACAACAGCACTCGTAAGCATTATGCAAGCCAACAATGAAGTAGGGACGATTCAGCCAATTGCGGAAATCGCTCGTATCGCCGCGGAAGCTGGAGCGCATTTTCACACGGACGCGGTGCAATCAGCAGGGAAGATAAAGCTGAACGTAAACGAAATGGGCGTTGACCTGCTTTCGCTTTCCGCGCACAAAATATACGGACCCAAGGGCGTGGGCGCTCTTTATGTCCGTGCGGGGACACCGCTCGAACACATCCAGTTCGGCGGCCATCATGAGCGTGATCGCCGTCCAGGTACGGAAAATGTCCCGGGAATTGTCGGGTTGGGGAAGGCGGCTCAATTGGCGTCGCAACGGCAGGAGAGCGATGCGGCCCGCATGCGAGCGCTCCGCGATCGTTTCGAAAAGGGAATTATGGAGCGTGTGCCATACTCTCGCATAAATGGATTTCCCGAAGGTCGCGTGCCCAATACTACTAATATGACTTTCCCCTACGCGGAGGGCGAATCGTTGTGCATCGCGTTGGACCTGGCGGGGATTGCGTGCTCGACGGGAGCGGCATGCTCGTCAGGGGCTGTGGAGCCGTCGCATGCGCTGACGGCCATGGGTCTGAACGCCGAAGAAGCGCGGTCGAGTCTGCGCTTCAGTTTTGGACGCGGCACCAGGGATGAAGAGATTGATTTTGCACTCGAAGTGGTCCCGGCGGCAGTTGAGCGGCTCCGCCAATTGTCACCCGTGTATCCCGGCGCGGCGGAGCGGGCATGATCTGCGCGACAAATGGGACTGAGGTGATCGTTACGGCAGCATCCGGGATTGCGTCATCGCAGGATAATGCGTCAACCGGGCGCGGACTAACAGCGGTGGCTATGAGCGGCGGCGTGGATAGCTCGGTGGCAGCGGCGATCCTGCACGAGCGCGGCGAATCCATTGTCGGTTTGACGATGCAGTTGTGGAATCAACGGCGTTTGCCGGAATTACAGAGCAAGAGCGGCGGCGGGCATCGCTGCTGCTCGCTGGACGATGTCTATGACGCGCGTCGCGTGGCGCAGCACTTAGGTTTCCCGTACTACGTTGTGAATTATCAGTCGGAGTTTGAAAATACAGTGGTGCGTCCCTTTGTGGCCGATTATCTGGCCGGGCGCACGCCCATCCCGTGCAGTCTCTGTAACAACCATGTGAAGTTCGACCGCTTGGCTGTCACGATGCACGAGATTGGCGCTGCGCGGTTGGTTACCGGGCACTATGCGCGCATCCGCCATAATGCGGCGACGGGACGTTATGAACTACTTCGCGCCGTGGATACGGCGAAGGACCAGACCTACTTTCTATTCGGACTGACGCAGGAGCAACTGGCGATCAGTGAATTCCCTCTTGGTGCCATGACGAAGGATCAGGTGCGTGCCATAGCTCGCCGAACGGGATTGCCCGTTGCGGAAAAGTTGGAGAGCCAAGAGATATGTTTTGTGCCAGGCGGCAAGGGTGATTACGTGCGCTTTATACAGGCATATCAGGCGGAGCAGGGAATTGAAGCCGCCGATGAGGCTGGGGAAATCGTTACTACCAAGGGTGATGTGGTAGGGCGGCACAACGGTCTGCATTGCTTTACGGTGGGCCAGCGCAAAGGGCTGGGATTGGCCGTCGGACGACCTCTCTATGTGGTGGAGTTGCAGCCGGAAACAAATCGCGTGGTGGTGGGGGAAGATAACGAATTGCTCTGCAGCGGCTGCATTGTGGACGGAATTAACTGGATTTCCATCGCGCCCCCGCATGAACCCTTGGAAGCGGCAGTACAGATTCGAAACCGGCATGTGGCCGCGTTAGCCGAGATAGCTGCTCATACGGATGGTTCCGCAACGGTGCACTTTTCCGCTCCTCAACGGGCTATTACACCCGGGCAGGCCGCCGTCTTCTATATAGGGGATTTAGTGCTAGGCGGAGGCTGGATTCGATGCGCGCTGGACTCTACGAAGTGCGCGCTACAAAAAGCAGAATAGCCGATTTGCACTGTCATCGAGAAAATGGCCCTGGGTCAAGGTGGTTTGGCCCTTCGACCGAGCCACTACGTCATTAGACTCTCAGATAAAAAGCTCTTCGTCCTGGCTGGATATGGCTGCCGCGCCCATCTCGGAATCATCCGAGGATGAGCGAGGTGACCGTCCGCGAAAAACGTCCAAGCCGACACGAAATCCCTTGACAATCGCGGAAGCCTGATTGACGCGCGACCAAAGCGCACGGCGAACCAGTGAACCGCCGTCTTCGACGACGGCCATCACACCGGAAAGCATCTGATCCACACGGACAACTTGTTGCTGAATGCGATCCGTCGTCTCGGAAACCAAGCGGTCAAATTTCATCGCCTGGCCGCGGGCCAGCCGCGTTATCTCGGAGGTATCCGCCATAATTGCGCTGATGCGCAATTGGGAGTCTTCCAAGATTCCGTTTACACGATATAAAATTGGCTCAATGCGATTCTGGAGGTCGGCCATGGTTTTCGTAACGTTGCGGCCGATAGAACGAATCTCCAAAAAAAGAGCCAAGAGGATGGCCATCTGCATAACGATGGCCGCCGCCGCAAGAACAATGAAAGCTTCTACCCACGTGTCCATGCCTTCTCCGGCTGCTACTGTGCTTTAGTCTTCTCGCGCTGATAGGCGTCTTTGCCCGCATCCACCGCAGAATTTAGAGACTCTTTTTCGCGGGCCATCATAGCGCGGCTGCGATCCATCAGATCTTCAGCGCGTTCGCGCAATTCGCGGGCCTTGCGCTGGGCATAATCACGCCCTTCTTCGGCGCGGTCCAGAAGATATTCCCGGGTTTCCTCGCCGGATTTAGGAGCGAAGAGAATGCCTACCAAAGCACCAATTCCCACTCCCACAACGAAATAGCTAACCTTGGAACCGCTATTGTCACTCATGAATATCGTACCTCCATAACGACGTTAGCACAGTGTTTGAGCGAGGGGCAAGGGATAGAATACCGCACCTTTCGAGATGAAATTCTGTATGCGACACATCTGCCTGGAGGGCCGCAGTGGTGGCTGTGTCTGCGGCAAAATGGCTAAAGATAAATCCTGCTTGACAGATCGATGTACGCTCCCCGTTTTCATGGTCAAATGACTGGAAACTTAATGATCCGATGAGAAACTTCGGTATCGCTCTGACGGTCTTTGTGCTGACCGCCGCCCGCGCGTCGGAGAAGCTGGGCAGTGTTGGCAGAGGCGGACGGGTCCCTAGGGCGAGCTTTGTGTGAGAGTGATATCGTCGGTGTGAAAATAAGCGAGGATGCGCAAGGCTTGCGTGCGATTTACGACTTTGGCGATTTCGTCGAGGCTAGCCTGGCGCAAGCGGGCGACGCTGCCGAATTCACGCAGCAGCTTAAGCGCGGAGCGATGGCCGATGCCCGGAATCTCTTTCAGTTCAGTATGGACTTGCCTCTTGCCGCGACGCTGCCGGTGGAACGTGACGGCGAAGCGGTGAGTTTCGTCTCGAATCTGCTGGATGAGGCGGAGAATCGGAGAATGGCGGTTGAGGATGATGGGTTCGTCCTCGCGGCCCAGCACGTAGAGAATTTCCTCCTTCTTGGCGATGGCGGCGACAGGTTGGTTGATGATCTCCAGGCTTTCCAGAGCTTGCGCTGCGGCATGCAATTGGCCGATACCTCCGTCAATCAGGATCAATGGGGGCAATGGTTTTTTCTCGATGAGGAGTCGGCGATATCGCCGCGTGACGGCTTCGCGCATGCTGGCGAAATCATCGCGCAGTAGGCTGGTGTCTTGAGCGGGCGGTTCCATTGGGCTGGAAGTTGCGAGGGTAGCTACGGCGGCCCGATCAATAACAGAAGGCGCGGATGTGGGGATGTTGTCCGGGTTGGGCGAAATACCGTTGCGAATGATGAACTTTCGGTAGTCGGATTTTTTCAGCCGTCCCGCTTCCCAGACGACCATCGAAGCGACGGTATCCGTTCCTTGAATGTGCGAAATGTCGAAGCTCTCGATGCGCGTCGGCGGCTGGGGCAGGCTCAGTGATTCCTGCAGCGCGCTGGTGATCGCTTCGGCAGTGGGTCGCAGCGTCCGAAATCGCTGGTTGAACGAATGCTCAGCATTTGTTTCGACCAGGTCCAGAAGCGCTCGTTTGGCTCCGCGCTGCGGCGAGACGATTTCGACGCGATGCCCGCTTTTCTCCGAAAATACTTCCTCGAGCAATTCGCGGTCTTCGAGATCACCTGGCACATGGATAAAGCGAGGATAGTACGCGCCATCGAGATAAATCTGTTTGAGAAGCGACGGCAGAAATTCCGCGGGATCAAATTCCGCCAAGTCCTCCCAATAAAAATCGCGGCGATCCACAACACGTCCGGCGCGCAAATGAAAAAGATTGACGGCCACCTGCGGAGGCTCGGCATGCCAGGCGAGAACGTCGGTATCGTCTCCCGCGGCTGCGGCAATTTTCTGGCGTTCCGCGATTTCTTCCAACGTGTGAAGCAGATCGCGATAACCCGCGGCTTCCTCGTAATGTTCCCCTTCGGAGGCGGCCTGCATGCGCGTTTGCAGGCTCTGCATTAGATCGGTGCGGCGACCTTCGAGGAACGTGCGCACGTCGAGCGCGGCTTCGGCATAGCGTTCGTCGGTAACAAGGCCTGTCACGCACGGCCCCAGACAGCGATGAATATAAAACTGAAGACAGGGGCGCGGATGCCGGCGCGCCAGGTCCACGGTGCAGGAGGGCACGAGAAAATGCTTGTTGATCAAGTGCACGAGGCGGTAGGCCAGGTTGGCGGGAAAGTATGGGCCGAAATAGAGCGCGCCGTCCTCGCGGAGCCTGCGGGTGACGTAGACACGAGGATATTTCTCGTACGCGGTATAGCGGATATAAGGATAGGTCTTGTCATCGCGCAATAAGATGTTGAACTTCGGCTGGTGCTGCTTGATGAGATTGTTTTCAAGAGCCAGCGCTTCTTTTTCATTGTCCACGACAATGTATTGCAGATCGGCGATCTCGCGGACCAGCGAACCCGTCTTGGCGTCGAACTGGCGATTTTCGGCGAAATACGAGCGGACGCGGCTGCGCAGGGCGCGCGCTTTGCCCACATAGATGATGGCGCCGGCAGCGTCGGAGAAGAGGTACACCCCCGGCTGAACGCCGAGGCTGGCGACTTTTTCTTTTAGATCCACGTATATGGATAAGATTCAGCTGAGCGCGGCATGGATGCCGCGACAGTGCGGACGGAAACAAACGCATTTCTTGGCGAGATCACACGCGGCCCTAAAATGCAGTCTGGCACTGTGACTGAGATCCGCAGAGGTCACGGATTATATTTCGACAGCCAGCCGATGATTTCTTCCGACACGTTGCGTCTCTGTTCCGCCAGACGCGGAAAATGGGGCGACCCGGGATAAGTGACCATGCGCACTGTCTTTCCGCGCTCAGCCAGCAGCACGAAAAATTCGCGTCCCTGAAATGTGGGAACGCGCCGGTCGTTCTCCCCGTGGAGAATTAGAAGTGGAGTGGTGACTTGATCGGCGAACATGACCGCGGAAAATCTTAGAAACGGTGCGGCGTCTTTTTCTTGCAAGCGTGCATCGAAATCCGCCTGCGCGATATCGCTGGTGGGAATGAAACTGAGCCAGTCCGTGATTCCCGCGCCTTCGATGGCCGCACGGTAACGGTGAGTTTGCGTCACAGTCCATGCAGTCATGAACCCTCCGGCGCTCCATCCGAACATGGCCAGCCGGTTAGGGTCTGCCCAGCCCTGCGCGATTGCGAAATCCGTAGCGCTATCCACGTCCGTGTATGCTGTGTCGCCAAAATGCTGGTAGATGGCGTTCATGAATTCCGAGCCGTACCCCGTCGAGCCGCGATATTCAGGCTGCATTACGACATAGCCCATTCCAGCGAGCATGCGCGCGAACAAATCAAAATTGAGCAGGTCGCTGCCCTCGGGACCGCCGTGGGGGAAATTCACAAAGCGATAACCCTGCCCTGCTTCGTAGTCGGCTGGAAATGTAACGACTCCCTGAAGTTTCGTTCCGTCCTTGGCCTTCCAATCCACCACGCGCACATCTCCAAGGCTGACGCCAGCCAGTAGGTCGTCGCCTTCATGCGTGATTCGTTCCAGCCCGGCAGTTCCCGCCACGGCCACGTTTGTCGAATGCGCGGAATCGCTGACACCGAAGGCCAGAGTTTCAGGGGATGTTGCAAATGCAGGCAATACGGGCATGAATACAGTCCCGTTGGGCCAAGCATAACCGGTTTGGAGTTTGCCGTCGCGATAGGAATCCACTTCCAATAGCAGACCCCTCTCCATGTTGACCCACACTGTGCCGCGCGGATCTGGTTTCACGCCGAGCACCGTTCCTTCAAGGCCCGGCGTACGGTCGACCGGCGTGCCTCCCGTCTCCGGTACTGTCCAAAGATGATCTGGTGTCAGCACTTGTGTCGTGGTGCTACTGACCGCCAGTTCTTGGCCGGAATTGGTCCAGGCAATGCCGCTGGCGGAGTTGGGAATGTCCGCCACGTGCCGTTTTCCAGTTGCCGAGCACACATCAATGAACGAACGAATATCGTGATAACCGATGCGGGGCGTTGCGCTCAGCACGGCAATTTTCGTACTATCCGCCGACCATGCAATGTCGCCGACGTTTTTCAAGTCGGGACACCACCATGCCGCGTCTTCTCCGTGGATGCCGACTACATACAAACTTGTTTGCTCATTTTCAACCACTGTGCGAACTTTTTTCAGTTCGTCCTCCGGCCTGGGATCAGCCAGCACCGCAAACCGCTGCCCATCCGGTGAAATGTGCGCCTCGTTGGTTCCACGCGGCAACGCTAGAATCTGGATCAACTTTCCTTCGGCCAGGGGAACAATCGCAAGCTGGCCGTCCTCCTGCACATCGAGTTTTCCGTAGAGCGCTTGGCCGTCTTTCATAAATCCGATAGGCTCAAAATGTTCAGGCAGCTTCAGTTTTCGCGCGTTCGTCCCGTCGAGGTCCATCAGATGCCACTCGTGTTTCGTGGGTCCGCTGGTTCCGTCATAGCTCACTTGATAGAGGATCTGTTTCCCGTCCGGCGAAACGTCAACGGGAAGCGCGCTGTGAATCTGCATATCGTCCAATCCGAACGGATGCTTCTTCGCGGGTATGCTTTGCGCCTGCGCCGACGCACAAAACAGTGCCGCGAATAACAACATCAAAACAGCATTTCCACATTGCCGTGCTGATGTTCGGTTCATTGCTTCGTCTCCCCTGATTGATGCGTCCAGTCGTTGCGCACTATTTCTCCGCCTTTCATTACAAATTTAACACGTTCGAGCTCGCTTATGTCATCAAGTGGATTGCCCTCGACGGCGATGATATCGGCAAATTTCCCCGGCTCGATGGCTCCGACGCGATCCTGCCAGTTCATTAGCCTGGCGGCTTCCAATGTACCGGATTGCACAGCCGCCAACGGAGTCATTCCGAATTTCACCATGTAAGTGAATTCAATGGCTTGCGTTCCGTGTGGGAACGGGCCGGCGTCGGTGCCGAAGGCGATCTTCACGCCGTGTGCGACGGCCTTGCGAAAGCTGGCTTCATGCAGACGCGCGCGCGACGTGATGCCGCCTGAAGCGGCCAGGTCTTCAGCGGCGAGAAGATCATAAGGATAGAGCGTTGCTACCAGATAGACGCCTTTGGCCAGCATTTTCTGAATGGCGGCATCGTCCAAGACAATGCCGTGCTCGACGGAATCGACACCGGCGTCAATGCAATTCATCAATCCTTCGCCCCCGTAAGCGTGGCAAGCGACTTTCACGCCCTGGCGATGAGCTTCGTCCACGATAGCATCGAGTTCCGCGAGCGTGAACGTCGGCTGATTCCACATGCCTCCATCCGCAGTGAAATGAAAATGGTGCGTGCCGTAAACCTTGATCCAAGATCCAATCCGCGCCGTATTTGATTTGTTCGCGGACGGCGTGGCGCGCCTCTTCGGGGCCGTCCACAATCTGAACGCCCGTTGGGACGCTGACCTCGGGGGAATAGTCCTCGAGCGGATAGCCGCCGGTAACGGAAAGCGCGCGAGTGGCCACCTGAAGGCGCGGGCCAGGCACCAGGCCGCGATTGATGGCGTTGCGCACGTCGACGTCGCTGTACATGGCTCCTTCGGTTTCAAGGTCGCGCATGGATGTGAATCCCGCTTCCAAATCCTTGCGGGCATTCACCACAGCTTCGATGGTGCGGTATTGCCAGGATTCTTTGAGAAGCTGCTCGTCGTATCGCCCGTTGTCTTCACCGGTGAGGAAAATATGCGTGTGCGCATCAATCAGTCCCGGCAAGACGAATCGATGTGACAAATCCATGGCACGAGCGCCCGCTGGGATGGACGCGTTCTTAAAGGGTTCGATACTTTCGATTCGTTCGCCCTGAATGATGATGACCTGATCCGTCAGGACCTTCCCGGAACGCACGTCGAGCAGTTTTCCGGCGCGGATATATTCCCGCGTAGGTGCGGACTGAGCGGTGGGCGTTTGAGCGCGGGAGACGGAAAGCGCGAGTATGAGGCATAGTGCGGGAACGAGCGCCGCCTGGAATGTCAATCGGCGGCTACAACTCGAAGGTTGTGGCATGTTCGTTTTCCTTCTGGCAGCGTCAACGGCCCCACGCGATCTAGTAGCGTAAGCCACTGCTCGCGGAAAAATTGCGGGCCGCCGCGGGCAGAGAAAAAATAGCAACGATTGCAGCGCGAGACAAGGGATTTTTCTGAACACCAGTGTCCGTCGGGCGCTCCTTTATGATCGCAAGTGCAGCGTTGCTCGCGAGAGATATACTAATTTAACGTTCGGTGTAAACAATCGAAACCGGAGGGCTCTTATGGGTTCGCCAGCAGCGAGCGGGATGAGTATCGGATTTCTTGTGAACGGGAAATGGATTACCGACGGCGAGGCATTGCAGGTTGTGTCTCCGTTTGATGGGGCGCTCGCTGGAACTACCTTTCAGGCGTCGGCGAGATACCTGGAGGAAGCCACGCAAGCCGCGCTTCGCGCATTCGAAGTCACGCGGCGGCTGCCGGGGTATGAACGGCAGCGCGCACTGGTTTCGATATCGGAGGGAATCGCGGCACGGCGCGAGGGGTTTGCCCGCACGATGGTTGGTGAGGCGGGCAAGCCGCTGAAGGCCGCGCGCACGGAAGTGGATCGCGCTGCATTTACGTTTCGTGTGGCGGCCGAAGAAAGTGTGCGCATCGGCGGGGAATGGCTTCCGCTCGATTCACAACGGGGATGGGAAGGGCGTTCGGCGATTTTGCGCCGCTTCCCGCTGGGTCCAATCGCCGCTATCACGCCGTTTAATTTTCCGTTGAATCTGGTGGCGCACAAAATCGCGCCTGCGATGGCGGCGGGATGTTCGATGGTGTTGAAGCCCGCACCGAAGACACCGCTGTGCGCGTTAATGCTTGCGGAAATTGTCCAGGAGGCGGGCTGGCCGGCGGGCGCGCTCAACGTGCTTTGTTTGTTGAACCAGGACGCGGAGACAATGGCGTCCGATGATCGCTTCAAGCTGTTGACCTTCACAGGCAGCGACGCTGTGGGGTGGATGCTGAAAGCCAAAGCTGGAAAAAAACGAGTGGCGCTCGAACTGGGTGGGAACGCCGCCGTGATCGTCCATTCCGACGCCGACGTTGCGAAGGCGGCCGAGAAATGTGTGGCGGGCGGATTCTCTTACGCGGGCCAGAGTTGCATCTCCGTCCAACGAATTTATGTGCATCGGTCCGTCGAAGAGAAGTTCGTGAAGGCGCTGTTGGATGGAGTGATAAAACTAAAAGTGGGAAATCCGCTGGATGAAGAGACCGATGTTGGCCCGATGATCAATGAAGCGGCGGCCCAGCGCTCCGAGGAGTGGGTGCAAGAAGCGCGAAAAGATGGAGCGCGCCTTCTCGCGGGCGGGAAGCGCGAAGGCTCCCTTTTTTATCCCACCGTGCTGGCGAATGCGCGGCCGGATATGCGGGTCGTATGTGAAGAAGTGTTTGCGCCGGTTGTGGTCGTCGAGGGATACGACGATTTCTCCGACGTCTTGCGTGCCGTTAATGACTCGCGCTATGGGCTCCAGGCTGGGCTGTTTACCAACGACACGCGGTGCATCCAGGAAGCCTACGAAAAGCTGGAGGTCGGAGGATTGATTGTCAATGATTCGTCGGCATTTCGCGCTGACCAAATGCCCTATGGCGGCCTCAAGGATTCGGGCCTGGGGAGGGAAGGCCTGCGCAGCGCGATCGGAGAAATGACGGAGGCAAAACTTCTAGTGATGAACGAAGGTTGATTCGAACAGGTGCGAGATTTTCGGGGGAGTTTCCTCTGGAGGGATTTTTTTCGCATCGCAGCGAGGCGTCGGAAGGAAATTAGCATAATCCCTGGAACTTGATTTGCCGCCACGAGCTGGCTAAATTTTTTTTATGAAACCCTTGCCTGTGCGCCGTACGTCTTGTATTCTAGTGGGAGCGGGTGGGCGTTTCCGAGGCTGATGCGTCCTAAGGGTGTAACACGACGCCCTCTCATGCACTCGGTTCGATTTGTCCCAGCCATTGCCTTTGCGATTTAGCTGCGGGTGGAAAAGTGAGTGGCGAAGGCTCGTTCCTGGTTTTTAACACGCCTTTTCGATGGATGATTGCCGGAAAGTTTTTCTGTCCTACCGCTCGCCAGGCGCAAGGAAGATTCTTATGAGCGGATATAGGGGCATGAAATAAGAGTACGGGTACCAGTGTGCCAAGAGAACATGGGCGAAATGGCTCATTGATTTACAAGTGGCCAGCTTCTAGAATTGTAACTGGGCTGGATCTGGGGACGATTTACCAGGAAATTTGGCGTGCCGAACTGAATGTGGACATCCGGAAGTTTTCCGTAGCTTGCGGGCAGAGCCGAGGGAATTCCGAACGGCCAACTGCACCGGAAGATGTTTCTAAGCTTAGATTTACGACGGCTCAGAGGAGTGAGTAAATCATGATTCGGAAATTATTGGTAAGCGGAAGTTTGGCGATAGTGCTGGCCTTGACAGCCTATGGACAGGATCAGTCGCAGGCTCCGCCGAGCACGGCGGCATCATCCATGGCGGTCCCAGCAGGCCAGGACGCCAATCGGCCGGCACTGCAGCACCGTTATCGTTACGTCATTGAGCGCAGTGATGCCTTCGCGCTCCAATTTCCATTGGTACCGGAATACAATCAGGCCATAACTGTTCAACCGGACGGTTACATTTACCTCCAGGACGTTGGAGAAATGTATGTGCTAGGCAAGACTCTTCCCGATTTGACGGATTCGATCCGTACCGCCTATTCCAAAATCCTCCACGAACCAATTATTTCCGTCAACATGACGGATTTTCAAAAGCCGTTCTTCACTGTTCTGGGAGAAGTTCAGAAGCCGGGTAAGTATGAGTTGCGCGAAGATATTACGGTGGTCCAGGCCCTTTCGATCGGCGGCGGCCTTACCCACGATGCCAAGCATTCCGCGATCATTCTGTTTCATCACACGGAAAATGGGATCGAGGTTCACCAGGTGGACGCCAAGCACATGCTGAGCGCGCAAATGAGCCTCACGGAAGACGTTCACTTGCAGCCGGGCGACATTATTTGGATACCCACGAGCTTCAACAGCAAGATGATTAAGAAAATCCAGCCGTTCCTGCCATTTTACGGTGCGAGCCTGGGGATTTCCGGATCTACTGTAGGCCTATAAGTAACTCGGGATGGAAGAAGGAGAACCCATTATGGACGAACATATTTTACAAAATGGAAATGGAAGCGGCAACGGCAACGAGCATCCGGTTCCGCTTGACGTGCAATTGAAGCACTCGGTGACGGCGCGCGACCTCGTGGCTGTTCTGTATAGGCGCAAGCGCCTGATTTGGAAATCGTTCGCCTGGATGATGGTGGGCGTGCTGCTCGTAGCTGTTTTTTATATTGCGCGCACTTACGATGTGGAAATGAAGATCATCGTAAATAACTATCGTGCTGATCCCTATGTCAGTTCCGGACAGACCCAGACGCAGTTACAGGTCACGCAGCTGAGCGATGCTTCCGTCGAAGGCGAAATGAATACCGAAGTGGAATTGCTCAAGAGCAAGGACTTTTTGGCGAAGGTGGTAATCGACTCAGGCCTGGACAAGGAAAAAACCCTGGGTGAATATTTGCCCTGGACCTCAACGGAGTACAACACGCACGTGGCGCGCATTGCCAGCGGCCTCTCGTTGCATCTGAAGACCGAGTATGTCAAGAAGTCGCACCTTATTAAAATCACCTACGGCAGCACCAAACCCGTGCAGGGTCAGCACGTGCTGGCCAGCCTGGCGAAGGTATATCTGGCGGAGCATCTGGCCATCCATCGTCCCGAGGGAACGTTCGACTTCTTCTCCCAACAAACGGACCGCACTCGAAGTGAATTGCTGGATGCGGAAGCCCAGTTGGCGAAGTTTACCCAGGAGACCGATGAAGCATCGCCCGCCGTGGCGCGCGACATTGCCGTTCAGAAGCTGGCCGATTTCGACGCCACCTATCACACTGCGCAGGTAAACGCGGCGCAGGTGGAGCAGCGCATCGCCGATATACAGCGCCAATTGAACGGCATTCCCGGGCGCATCCTCACGCAGGAAAGCACTTCGGATTCGTGGTCTTCGGTGAGTAATGCCCGAACCCAGTTGCTCAATTTGGAGATTCAGCGCACCGCTCTTTTGACAAAGTACAATGATGATTATCCGTTGGTGAAGCAGTTGGACACGCAGATTGAGCAAGCCAAAGATTCGTTGCACGTGGCGGAGACGTCGCCCACGAAGGCCAATACCACGGATAATGATCCCACAGTTCTTTCCCTGCAGGCCGATTTGGCGAAATCCAAAGCAGATTTGGCCGGCTATCAGGGACAAGCAATTGCCGACGCGACGGTGGTAGGCCAGTACCGCGACCAGGCGGTGAAGCTAGGCCTGACGGCAATCCAGGAAGACGATCTGCAACGGCTGCAAAAAGCCGATGCGGAAAACGTAACTCTTTACGTGAAGAAAATGGAAGAAGCCCGAATTGATGACGCGCTGGACAGGCTACGCATCATGAGCGTGGGCATCGCGCAATATCCGGTTGTGCCCCGGCTTCCGTTCTTTTCTCCGTTCCTGTTCACTTTGATCGGCGCGGCATGCGCGGCGCTTTTGGCCGTGATTTTCGCCTACGTCGCGGATTACTACGATCCGTCGCTGCGGATTCCGGAGAACGTCACCGAGGATTTGATGATTCCGGTGTATGCCTCCATTCCGAAGAACGCTAACTAGGAGAGATGCAGGGAAGCCAGCATGTTTCTAGACTTCTATAGGTTGCGCGAGCAACCCTTTGGAGTAACGCCGGACCCGCGTTTCCTCTACATGAGCGAAACGCACCGCGAGGCGCTGGCTTCCCTGTTTTATGGCATCAAAAGCGGCCGGGGATTCATGGCTTTGGTCGCCAAGCCGGGCATGGGCAAGACCAGTATCCTGTTCCGGCTAATGCAGAATCTGGAAGGTTCGGCCCGCACCGTTTTCCTATTTCAGACTCAGTGCGACTCTAAGGAATTCTTGAAATACCTGCTGTCCGACATGGGAATTCAGACCGACAGCACGGACTTGGTGAAAATTCATTCGCTATTGAACGATGCTCTGGCGGAGAACGCCAAGACCGGCAAGCAGTTTGTGGTAATCGTGGACGAAGCCCAGAACTTAGACCTAAATGTCCTGGAAACAATTCGCTTGCTTTCTGATTTTGAAACCACGCGCAACAAGCTGATGCAAATCGTTCTGGCCGGGCAGCCACAATTGGCGGAAAAACTGGCTTCGCCGGCGCTGACCCAGTTGAGCCAGCGCATCTCGATCTTAAGCAGATTGACTCCATTTTCAGCGGTGGAGACGGCCGCCTATATTGAGCATCGGCTTAGCGTGGCGGGACATTCGGGAGCTGCGCTGTTTACTCCCGCAGCCGCCGGTCTGATCGCTGAATTCAGTCAAGGAATACCCCGGAGCATCAATAACCTCTGTTTTAACGCGCTTTCTTGGGGCTATGCCGTAAAGAAGGAGCAGGTCGACGCCGACATCATCCGAGAAGTGGCGGCTGAATTGGACGTGATTCGCTGTACGCGAGAACCGGAAGCCGAGCCGCCCGCGGAGATCGTTCCGGCGCGCGCGATAATGACGTCCGCTGCGGTTGCGGCGGCGCCCAAAGCAGTGCCTCCGTCGACACTGCTCAGTCCGCCACCCGGGCAGGCCACCTCGTCCAGTCATCGTTGGCGAACAATTGGCATTGCCGCTTCAGCGGCGATTCTGGCATTTTTGGGAGGTTACGGCTGGCAGAATATGCGCCGAGCTACGTCACAGCAGGCGGCGCCGCAGAGCGTGGAGGCAGCTCCCGATGCCGGGAGTGCACAGGGGAATTCGTCCTCAGTTGCCTCCTCGTCAATGACATCGTCGGGCGTCAGAAGTGAGCGAGAAGTTGGCGAAACAAGCCGGCCGGCTGTGGGGGAGCAAGCTCATGCCAAATTGAGCGTCGAGCCGGTGCGCACAGGCAAGCTATCGCCGGAAGAGGCGGCTCCGCCAGTCATCAATCCGATGGCGGCCGTGGCGTTGCCGGCCGAGAAACTTAGAACCGTAGTGGTTAAACCCAACGATACATTGTGGGGTTTGAGTGCGGGCAGGGATTTTCAGCAGATTGCGCAGTTAAACAAACTGGCCAATCCGAACCATATTGAGGTCGGTCAGCGCTTGGTGGTGCCTGCTTCCGTGAATGGTCCGGCGGGTGCACAGGTACAAGCAGGGAAGTCGAATCTGAATGCAGGGGCCAGTCCCCGGAGGTAGCACCGGTGAGCAAGAACTTTGAACTTTTACAGCAGGCCGAGAAAGACCAGGAAGTATTTCAGCCGCCGCAGCCGCTCCAGCGGCCGGCACAGAGCATTCCGGCAACGAACGGCGCTCCGCATCGCCTGAGGCTGGAAGCGCGCACGCTGGAAGAATCCGTGAAGCTGGCTCAGCGCCTTTTTATTCTTCCGGGCACCGATGCTCCCCGCGTGGTGCTCTTCACCGGCGTGAATCAAGGCGGGGGAACCAGCACCATTTGTGCATGTGCTGGGGATGCCTTGCAAACGCAGGCTAGCGGCACGATCTGCCTGGTGGACGGCAATCTTCGCCGGCCTTCTCTGCACACGATTTTTGGGCTGGAGAATCGCCGCGGCCTGGTTGAAGCGCTGACGCAGCCGGGCTCGATACGCAATTGCATTCAGCAGGTAGGCAATACACGCATTCATGTGCTGACGGCCGGATCGTGGGGCGGCGAGTCGTATACACTGCTGAATTCCGAAGCGTTACGCACGCGCATGGGAGAATTACGGCGGGAATTTGATTATGTCTTAGTGGATGCCCCACCGGTAAATCTGTACGCGGACGCGCTCACGCTCAGCCATTATTCAGACGGCATTCTGCTGGTGTTGCAGGCCGAGGTGACTCACCGCGAGTCTGCGCGCAAAGCGGCAGAGAGCATTCGGGCGGCGGGCTCGCGCGTGCTGGGTGCGGTGCTGAATCAGCGTATTTATCCGATTCCGCAGAAGTTGTACGACCGGTTATAATCGTAATTCGCCTCTTTAGCCTCTTCAAGTTTTCCTGGCTGAGGGTAAACACTGGCAGGGTAGGCCTGGGACAGCGAGGATGTTCCACTGTCGGCGGGCATCGCGGAGCCTGGCTGGCCCAACAACGGGGTAAGTTTGGAGCAAGGGTGTTTGGCACAGCGCCTTTTTTGCTCGGCATAGGCGCGTAACACTAAAGCATAGATAACGTTTTCAACGAAAGCGAGGCGCAGGAATGCAAGATCATCTGATCCCGCCGCACGGCGGGAAGCTTGTGAATTCATATGTAAATTCGGAGCGCGCGGCCGAAATAAAAGCTGCTTCGCGCGATTGGCCGTCTTGGGACCTGACGGAACGGCAGCTTTGCGACGTCGAATTGCTCATGTCAGGAGGATTTTCTCCTCTTACGGGTTTTATGACGCGCGCGGATTACGAAGGTGTGTGCTCGAATATGAAGCTGGCCAGCGGCATCATCTGGCCGATACCCATCGTGCTCGACGTCACCGAGGATTTTGCAAAGAAAATTAGTCCGGGAAAGGCGGTGGCGCTTCGCGATCCCGAGGGCGTGATGCTGGCGGTGCTCCACGTGGAAGAGGTGTGGCAGCCCGACCGTAATGCGGAAGCGCAGATGGTATATGGCACACAAAGCGCGCGACATCCAGGTGCGAATTACCTTCTTAACAAAACGAATCCTTTTTACGTGGGGGGACGTTTGGAGGGCGTGCAGGCTCCCGCCCATTATGATTTCCGCGCCGTTCGGCAGACTCCGGCGGAGTTGCGCGCTGAATTCGCCCGTCTGGGGTGGCGGCGGATAGTGGCCTTTCAGACGCGCAACCCCATGCACCGTGCGCACCAGGAACTGACGCTGCGCGCCGCGAAGCAGGTGGAAGCCAACCTGCTGATTCATCCTTCCGTAGGCATGACCAAGCCGGGAGACGTGGAATATTATGTTCGAGTGCGTTGCTATCAGACACTGATTACTAAATATCCGCAGGATACAGCGAAGCTCTCGCTGCTGCCGCTGGCAATGCGTATGGGCGGCCCGCGCGAGGCGATTTGGCACGCGTTGATCCGTAAGAATCACGGCTGTACCCATTTTATTGTGGGACGTGACCACGCAGGTCCTGGCAACGATGAAAACGGCAAGCCCTTCTACGGTCCGTATGAGGCGCAGGAACAGTTCCGCAAGCATCAGGATGAAATCGGCATCACCATGGTGAATTTCAACATGATGGTGTATCTGGAAGACGAACAACGCTATGTGCCGGATAACGAAGTAAAGCCCGGCCAGCGCGTACTCAATATCTCGGGCACGGAGCTTCGCCAGAGGCTTATCGAGGGCCGCGAACTCCCTTCCTGGTTTACTTTTCCGGACGTTGCGGAAGAACTGCGCCGCAGTTATCCGCCCCGAGACAAGCAGGGATTCACCGTGTTTTTCACGGGCCTTTCCGGGTCAGGGAAGTCCACCATCGCGAATGTGCTACGGACCAAATTTCTGGAAATGGGCGGCCGGCCTGTTACGCTGCTGGATGGCGACCTCGTCCGCAAAAATCTGTCGTCGGAACTGGGTTTTTCTCGTGAGCACCGTGATCTGAATATCAAGCGCATCGGATACGTGGCCTCGGAAATCACGCAGAACGGCGGCATTGCAATTTGCGCTCCGATAGCGCCGTTTGACAATGTTCGTAAGGAAGTGCGGGAAATGATTCAACCGCTGGGCGGTTTTATTCTGGTGTATTTGGATACACCCCTCGAGACGTGCGAAGGCCGCGACCGCAAGGGCCTTTACGCGAAGGCTCGCGCGGGAATCGTGAAGCAGTTCACCGGCATATCGGATCCCTACGAAATTCCCACGGATGCGGATGTTGTGATTGATACCAGCCAGGTGACTCCGGAAGAGGCCTCCCAGCAAGTATTCCTCCATCTGGAAAAGCAGGGCTATATCGGAGTGAATTCCGGCGCGGGAGTTCGTGTCTGATCCGAGGGGTTGTAGAATTTGCTTTTGTTCTGCAAATCAAGTGAAAGACCGATGGGAAGATGACGACTGAGTCTGCTGAAGACTTGCTGAAGCATATTCACGCGGCGTTGTCGGCCGCCGTGGAAGGCATTCGCCCGTTTGTTCCCGGCGCGGTTTCGGCGGCGCAGAAATCAGGCGGGCGGGGCCCGGTGACTGAGGCCGATCACGCTGCCGACCGCATCCTGCGCGAAAGTCTCCTGCGCGAGGGCGAGGGTTGGCTCTCCGAGGAGACTGCAGACGATCTTTCGCGCCTTTCGCGCGGGCGCGTTTGGGTGGTTGACCCGTTGGATGGCACGCGCGAGTTCGTAGAGGGTGTTCCGGAATGGTGCCTCTCGGTGGGATACATCGAGGATGGACGCGCGGTGGCGGGCGGCATCTGTAATCCCGCGACTGGAGAAGTGTTTCTGGGATCGCGCGAGACAGGCGTTACCTGGAACGGCACGCCGGTGAAAGCTTCGGAAAGGCAGCATCTTGCAGGGGCTACTGTGTTGGCCAGCCGCACGGAGACACAGCGTGGCGAGTGGAAGCGGTTCGAGGGCGACGGCCTCACAATTGTGCCGATGGGCTCGGTGGCATACAAACTGGCAAGGGTGGCGGCGGGATTGGCTGATGCCACATGGACACTTTCGCCAAAGAACGAATGGGATGTGGCCGCTGGAGTGGCCCTGATCGAAGCTGCGGGGGGCGTTGTATGTACTTTGGAGGACAAGCCGGTGGAATTTAATCGCCAGGCGACCCTCTATTCGGGATTGATTGCAGGCGGGACGAATTTCTATTCCGAGATGCGAAAGTATCTCGATGCATCGATTCAGGAAGCACTCAGCACCTACGCACGGAGCTGACATTGGAATTGTTGTGCGGGGTTTTGTGGCTGGCGTATGATGGCGCTCTGATCGTAAAGCCGCGACAATAGCGGCAATACGGGGTTGATCGTTGGCGAACGTATTACCCAAGCCTGACGTGGTGCCCTTCCTAAAAGCGGAACCGGCCCCCTCCGTTGTGTCTTCTCAGGATGGCGAGCTCCTTGAACGGTGGAATTCCACGCAACGTCTGTTTTCAATGAATCGCTGCGTTCACGAACTTGTCGTCGAGCAGGCGCGAAGCGCGCCCGACGCTTTGGCCGTCGCCTCCCGGAATCGCAACCTGAATTACAAAGAACTCGATCGGCTGTCGAGCCGCTTAGCCCATTTTTTGCGGCAGCGTGGAGTAGGGCCTGAGGTCTGCGTCGGCTTGTTGGCGGCGCGGTCCCTAAAAATGGTTGTGGGAGCACTCGCCATCATGAAGGCGGGGGGAGCTTACGTTCCGCTGGATCCTTCCTATCCACGGGAACGCATTGATTTTCTTCTTCGGGATGCCAATGTTGGTATCGTGCTTATGCACCCGCAGGCGGCGCACGTTTTTTCCGGCGGCTCGGAAAGCCGGCAAATCGAATCCGTCAAGATTGACCTGCGCGAGAGCGCGTTGGCCGAATTTTCTGCCGAGCCTCCCGTCAACAGTGCAACCCCGCAGAACTTGGCTTATGTCATTTACACTTCCGGATCCACGGGGCAGCCGAAGGGCGTGGAAATTACGCATGCCAACCTGCTAAATCTGGTTTTCTGGCATCGCGAGACTTTTGGCATCACCGCTTCGGACCGCGCTACGCTGCTGAGCAGTCCGGGATTTGACGCTTCGATTTGGGAAACATGGCCATATCTCGCGGCAGGTGCCAGCCTGCATCTGCCGGGCGATTCTGCGCGCCTTTCTCCCGAAGCTCTGCGCGACTGGATTCAGGAGCAAGCCATCAGCATCAGTTTTGCGCCGACTGCCTTGGCGGAGCCGCTGGTGCGGCTGCTGTGGAAGCGCGATGCGACGCTCCGTTTTCTACTCACCGGTGCAGACGCGCTGCATCAGAGACCGGCGCCAGATCTTCCGTTTAGGTTCATCAATAATTACGGACCTACGGAGTGCACTGTGGTGGCTACCTCAGGCCGCGTAGCTCCACAAGGAACCGAAGAAGGCGCGCCACCGATTGGATGTCCCATCGCGAATACGGAAGCATGGATTCTCGATGAGAATTTACAGCCAGTTTCAATTGGGCAGACCGGAGAGATCTTTATTTCCGGTGCGGGGATTGCGCGAGGTTATCGAAATCGTCCGGACCTGACTGCGGAGCGCTTTTTCACGTGTCCGCTCGGCAACGAAGCAAAAGGTGGCAAGGATCGTCGAGTCTATCGGACGGGAGACTTGGCGCGCTTTCTTCCCGATGGCCAGATTGCTTTTCAGGGACGCGCTGATAGCCAGATCAAGATTCGCGGACACCGCATTGAACCAGACGAAATTGCGGCAGCATTGAATCGTCATCCAAATGTGCAGGCTAGCGCTGTGGTTGCGAAAAACGAGACGGGAGCCGAGAGCCTTTCCACAGCGGACGGAAATGGTTTGGGAGAGAAGCGTCTCGTGGCTTATTTTGTTGCGGTGCCAGGGACATCCCCTCAGGAACCTGACCTTGTGCGGCACTTGCGCGCGATCTTGCCGGAATTTATGATTCCGAGTGCATTTATTTCCATCGCGGCGCTGCCGCTGACGGCGCATGGGAAAATTGACCGCCCGGCTCTTGTGGCGATGGAATCTACTCGCGCTCGGCCCGGGGAACCGGAATACATCGCACCACGCACCGTCGTGGAAGAGCGTCTGGCGGCTATTCTGGCGTCGCTGATGAGTTTGGAGCGCGTGAGCATCCATGAGAATTTTTTCCTGCTCGGTGGACACTCGCTGCTCGGGACGCAGGTGATCGCGCGCATTCGCGACAGCTTCGGCGTGGAGTTGCCATTGCGGAGCCTCTTCGATGCTCCCACCGTCGCGGACCTCTCCGCCGAAATTGAGCGGTTGATTGTAGCGAAACTGGAAAGCGCCAGGGCCGGCGGCTCGCGATAGAGTTAGTATTACAATGGCAATCGAGCCGCTTATGTCCACTTTGAAGCCTGGAGCGCCTTTTTCCTCGGCCAGTGCGGATACGTCTTTGAGCCTGGTTCGCCTACTCGATCCCGAGGTGTTGGCGAATCCCTATCCATTATTTGCGCGATTGCGCAGCGAAGACCCCGTGCATTGGGATCCATTTCTTCACGCCTGGGTAGTGACGCGCTACGAAGATGTAATAAATATTCTCTACAATTTTTCGGCGGACCGCACGCCTTCACCTGAACAGCTTGCGAAGATGGGCTTGGAACGGTTAGGTCCCATCGCAAAAGTGATGGTGAAGCAGATGCTTTTCATGGACCCGCCCACGCACACGCGACTGCGCGGCCTGGCGTCTTACGCGTTTACTCCCCGGCGGGTGGAAATTCTCCGCCAGCACATTCGCGAGATCACCGAACGGCTTATCACCGAAGTTGAATCACGCGGGCAGATGGACGTCATTCGGGACCTGGCCGAGCCGCTGCCGGCAATTGTCACTGCGGAAATGCTGGGAGTTTCGCTGAATGATTGCCAGATGCTCAAAGGTTGGTCCGCCAACTTTGCGGAAATGCTCGGAAATTTTCAGCACAATCCGGATCACGTGCCGCGCGTGCTGAAAACGGTTGAAGATATGACTGCCTATTTCCGCGAGCGTATCGCCGAGTTTCGCAAGAATCCGCGGGAGGGCCTGATTTATTCGCTGATGACCGCGGAAGTAGAGGGCGACCGGCTAACCGATGAGGAAATTGTGGCGAATACGATTGTCACGATGGTGGGGGGGCAGGAGACCACCACGAACCTGATCGGAAACGGAGTGCTCACGCTGCTGCGCCATCCAGAGGAGTTCGCCCGCCTGCGGGCAGACCTAACATTGGTTCCGTCGGCGGTGGAAGAAATGTTGCGGTTCGAGCCTCCCAGCCAGCACACGGCGCGGCTTGCTCCCGAGGATGTGGAGTTGCACGGCCGGCAAATTCGCAAGCGCCAAGCCGTGATCGCGGTGATGGCGGCGGCCAATCGCGACCCCGAGCGCTTTCCGGAGCCTGATCGCTTTGACATTACGCGTCCCGACAACCGGCATCTGGCGTTCGGCTGGGCCGCGCATTTCTGTTTTGGCGCTCCTCTGGCGCGCATAGAAGGGCAGGCGGCGTTTGATGCGATCTGCCGGCGCCTGCCGAACCTTCGGTTGGAGCCGGGCCCTCTCGCGTGGCGGACGAATCTGGGTTTGCGCGGGCTTACGTCTCTGCCAGTGCGATTCGACAATGGTCAGAACGATACGAAAGGCAAAGGATCGGAAGGCGATTTTGGAAGCACGCATACGACTCGCGCGAATGGTTTATGACATCGGCAAACTCCAACTCTGCCGGTACGCTCACCTCCGAACAGCGCGTCCGCCTGGAAGAATATTTGCGAAATCGGCAAGACGCCGGTTCGCGGCCTTCTCCGATCCAGCCCCGGCACGCGGCGGGGCCGTTGCCACTGTCCTACCCGCAGCAACAAGTATGGCTACATTCGCAGATCGCTCCTGACCTGCCGGTTTATCACGAGACCATGACGATTTACCGGCGTGGTCCCCTCGATGCGAAGGTGCTGGAACGCGCATTGAATGAAATCCTTCGGCGCCACGAAGCGTGGCGAATCAACATCCGCGTGATTAATGGCGAGCCGATGCAGGTGGTTCACCCGGAACTGCGCGTGAGTCTGCCCGTTCGGGATTTTACCGATCTTCCTGAAGGACACCGCGAAGAAGCTGCACGTGGAGTCGCCACCGCGGAGGCGCGCCGTCTTTTTAATTTGAGTGATGAGCCGCTGTTTCGCGCCCTTTTGTGCCGCGTGGGCCCGGAGGATTACCGCCTCTATCTGACGTTCCATCACATCATTTTCGATGGGATATCCGGCTATCAGATTTTTTGGCGTGAGCTGCTTCAACTATATTCGGCATTCTTGGCCGGCCGACCATCGCCCCTGCCTAATCCCGCGCTGCAATATTCCGATTTCACGCTTTGGCAGCGGGAATGGATTGCTGCGAACGGAATCGCCGGCCAGATGGATTTCTGGAAACGCGAATGGAAGGAAGACACGGAACCGTTAACGTTGCGGCCGGATCGTCCGCGTCCCGCTCTGCAAACGATGCGAGGCGCGCTGCACCGAGTTCATTTTTCCCAGGCGCTTTCGGAAGAGATTGTCGCGTTCAGCCGCCGTGAGGGCGCCACGCCTTTCATGACGCTGCTGACGGCTTTTGAAATTCTGCTCCAGCGCTATACGGGTCAGGATGTATTCGCCATTGGGACCATCGGCTCCGGGCGAGCGCGCTCCGAATTCGAAGAAGTGCTCGGTTGTTTTCAGAATCCGCTAGCCTTGCGCGCCACGTTGGGCGGCGATCCTACGTTTCGCGAGCTTTTGCAGCGCAATCGCACAGCTACGTTGGATGCGTTGTCGAACGGCGACGTTCCCATTGAGCTTCTGGTCCACGCGCTTAACCTGCCCCATGATCCGGGCCGCAATCCGTTATTTCAGGCTTTATTCACGGTGGTCCCCGCGCTGGCGGAGACTGACGATGGATGGCACATCACGCAGTTGGACCTGGAAACGGGAACGTCCAAGTTCGATATTTATCTGGAACTGGACGTTCAAGCATACGGAATCACCGGCCGCTTCATGTACAACACGGATCTTTTTGATCGCGTCACCATCGAGAGCATGGCTGCCCGGTTTGAAACATTACTGGCGGGGATTGTGGAGGAGCCGGACGCGCGCATCTCCGACTTGCCGCTTCTCACGGATGCCGAGCGTCACAAAGTGCTGGTGGAATGGAATAACACGAAGCGGGCGTATCCCGCGAATGAATCCGTGCACCAACTCTTTGAAGCTCAGGCCGCTCGCCGGCCGAGCAGCACAGCAGTTGTCTTTAACAATGAAGAATGGACTTACGGAGAACTGAACGAGCGGGCCAATGAGATTTCTGCCCAGCTTCGAGGCATGGGCGTGCGACCGGGAGATATTGTAGGCGTGTGCCTTAACCGTTCGCCGGGAATGATTGCGACGCTGCTGGGAATTTTGAAAGCGGGTGCTGCTTATCTGCCGCTTGATCCCGAACTGCCGGCGGAACGATTGGCCTTTTTGGTGGACGACTGCTCCGTGGGAGTTGTGGTTACTGAGCACAGTTTCATCTCGCGGCTACCGCGTTCGGCGAAGTTCTTGCGAATGGACGTAGAGGCAACACCTTCTTTGGATGCTGCCGCCGAGGAACCACCTGCGCAGGTCAGCGCTATGGATTTGGCATATGTGATGCACACCTCGGGTTCCACAGGGGTGCCCAAAGGTGTCGCGGTGTGCCATCGCAACATCGTCCGCCTGGTCTTTGGGGCGGATTATGCGGAGTTCGGGCCTGACGAGACATTTCTGCAATTGGCCCCATTGTCTTTCGATGCTTCCACGTTTGAGATTTGGGGTCCGCTGCTGCACGGAGGGCGATGCGTGCTCTATCCGGGAGCCGTGCCATCCATTGAAGAACTGGGCGAGGTGTTGCAGAAGAACCACGTCAGCACGTTATGGCTTACGTCATCGCTTTTCGACGCGGTGATTGATCACAATCCGAAAAGTCTACGAAACGTAAAGCAGCTTCTTATCGGCGGGGAAGCGCTGTCGCCTTCACACGTCCGGCGCGCTCTCGAGTTGTTGCCGGAAACCCGGATAATTAACGGGTATGGCCCAACGGAAGGAACAACCTTCACTTGCTGCTATGGCGTTTCCCGGAGCCTGGATTTCGGCGCCGCTTCCATTCCAATCGGGCGTCCCATAGCCAACACCCAGGTCTATATTCTTGACGCACGCGGGAATCCGGTGCCGCCGGGGATTGTGGGCGAGTTATATATTGGCGGGGATGGTCTGGCGCGGGGATATTTCCACCGTCCAGAATTGACCGCCGAAAAGTTCGTCCCCAATCCGTTTGACGCGGACCCTGCCGCGCGACTTTACCGTAGTGGAGACCGCGCGCGGTTTCTGCCGGACGGCAATATTGAATTTTGTGGACGCACTGATGATCAGGTAAAGATTCGGGGACACCGCATCGAACCCGCCGAAGTGGAAGCCGCATTGTTGCAACTTCCCGGCGTGAAGGAAGCGGTGGTGATTGTGCATCGGGAATCTTCCGGCGAGCGAAAGCTGGTGGCCTATTGGGTTCCCACAACCGAAGCAGCTGATGCTTTCGCCGACGCTTTGAGAGATGCGCTGCGCCGGATGTTGCCAAGCTACCTTGTTCCTTCCGCTTTCGTGAAGCTGGATCACATGCCGCTGACGGCGAATGGAAAAGTGGGCCGCGCTCAATTGCGTCCTCCGGCGAGATATGACGCAGGCACAATTCACGATTTCAAAAAGCCCAGCGACGAAACCGAATCACGCTTGTTGCATATATGGGAGAGCGTCCTGGGCCGCAGTCACGTGGGAGTAAATGACGATTTTTTCGAACTGGGCGGACACTCGCTGCTTGCCGTCCGCTTAGTGCACCGCATCGAGCAGGAATTCGGCAGGCGGCTGCCACTTTCTGCGCTCTTTCAGGCTCCCAGCGTCGAGCGCATGGCAGCTTTGCTGCGGCAGGAATGTCCGGCGTCGTCGTGGGAATGTCTGGTACCCATCGAGCCTCGCGGCACTCACTTTCCTTTTTTCTGCATTCATGGCGTGGGTGGCACGCTGCTACGCATTCGCGAGCTCACGCGCCGCTTGAAGGAAGACCAGCCGGTGTACGGCTTTGAAGCTCGCGGCTTGGACGGAAACCGACCGCCGCTCCAAACCATCCAAGAGATGGCTGCTCTTTACATTACGGAGATGCGGAGTTTGCAGCCGCAAGGACCTTATTATCTGGGCGGACTCTCGTTTGGTGGAATCGTAGCCTTCGAAATGGCGCAACAGATACATGCATTGGGCCAGGAAGTTGGTCTGCTAGCGTTATTTGATACCTATCCGGGAAAAGTGGAATCGCGTCTGGACCTTCTAAGGAAGCTGTTCTCATTTCCTGTCGGACGAATTTTCAACTACGTGCGCAGAAAGACGTGGGGCTATATCCGAACCTCTGTGCGGGCGCCTCTGCGAATGGGCGTGCCGCAGTCGCTAAAGGATGTGAAAGCAGCGTGTCGCCTAGCAGCGTTTGGCTATGTGCCGCAGCCTTATCCCGGTCGAGTGACTGTTTTTCAAGCCAGTGACCGAGCGCTGCGGGGTGTGGACGACGATCCCCAAGCCGGCTGGGGCGAATGGGCACGCGGCGGGGTGGAGATCCACAATGTTCCGGGAACGCATATGAGCATGATGACGGAGCCGAATGTCCGCCAACTGGCTGCGGAAGTTCAAGAGTGTCTGGAACGCGTTCAGGTGCAATGGGAGCACCAAACGGCAACCTCGGCGGGGACGACTGGCACGGCGGTTCAGGGAATCATGCCAGAGTCCTCAGAGCCGGGCGGTCACAGCGAGACATGCCTCTCCGGGGCGGTTGGCTCGAATGGTGATCGTGGCGACGTCCGAAGATCCGTTCCAGTGGAGTCGAACGATTTGGAACCAGGGCCGATACATTGAGTGCATCGCGTTTCCTAGGAGATCATATGGGTTTGCTTTCCGAGGCGCAGCTCGACAGTCTGGCGCGTTGGAATAACACGTTTGCGGACTATCCGGCGGGGCTTTGCGTTCATAACATTTTTGAGATACAGGTCGAGCGGGAACCGGAAGCGGTGGCGTTGTTTTGCGGCCGAAAACAGTTTTCCTATCGCGAGCTGAATGAGCGAGCCAACCGCCTGGCGCATTTTCTGTTGAAGCGAGGCATGGCACTGGAAACGCCCGTGGGTGTTTGCCTGGAAAGTTCGCCGGATCTCATTATTGCCCTACTGGCCATCCTGAAAGCAGGAGGCGCCTGCCTTCCGCTGGATCCCAAGTATCCCGATTCGCGGCTTCTGCACATGTTGCGGGATTCGGACGCGCGTGTGCTGCTTACGCGGAAGGAGAATGTGGCTGCGTTTGAAAGCACCGACGCCGACGTAATTTGCCTGAATGCTGAATTCCAGGAAAGTCTTTCGGGCGAGAGCAGCGCAAATCCGGAGACAGGCGTGGGGCCGGAAAACCTGGCATATATAATTTATACATCCGGCTCGACGGGCCAGCCGAAGGGAGTATTACTGACCCATCGCGGCTATGTAAACCATCACCTGGCGGCCATCGAGATTTACGGCCTGACGGCCAGCGACCATGTGCCTCAACTGTCTTCCATCAGCTTCGATATTTCCGTCGAGGAAATATTCCCCACGCTGGCTGCGGGCGGCGCTTTAGTGCTGCGCACTGAGGAATTGTCGTTGGATTTAAAAAGCCTGTCAGAGTGGTCGGAGCAGCAAGGAGTGACGGTTTGGAATTTGCCCACAGCCCTGTGGCACGAGTTGGTAAGCGAACTGGAAGAAACACACTCGAAGCTGCCCACTTCGCTTCGCCTGGTAATCGTGGGGGGAGAGAAAGCTTTGTCGCGCGCCTACGCTTCCTGGCGGCGATGCGCCGGGAACAAAGTTCGGTGGGTGAATACGTACGGCCCCACGGAAGCCAGTATCGTTGCGTCATACTATGAGCATCCTGATGCCTCCAAACTGCCTGCGGAATTGCCGATTGGCCGGCCGCTGCCCAATTGTCGGCTGTACGTGCTGGATGCAAATCTTGATGCGGTCCCGCCTGGCTCTTTCGGAGAGCTTTACATCGGCGGAGACGGCGTGGCGCGCGGCTACAAGAACAGGCAGGAGCTCACCGAGGAGCGTTTTCTTCCTGATCCATTCATACAAAAAGCTGACGCGCGCATGTATCGCACGGGAGATGTGGCACGCTGGCTGGCGGACGGAAACGTGGAATTCCGCGGGCGCAGTGACGAGCAGGTGAAGATTCAGGGTTTTCGTGTCGAGCCCGGCGAGGTGGAAGCCGTGCTGACGCAGCATCCTGGGCTCCGCAACGCGGCGGTGGTGGCTCGCGAAGTAGCCTCCGGCGACAAGCGCCTGGTGGCTTACTATGTGCCGGAGTCGCCGGAGCGTCCCTCGTCGTTAGATCTGCGCAATTTCCTGAAAGAACGTGTCCCGGAATACATGCTGCCCGCGGGGTTTGTGCGCATGGAGAGCATGCCGCTTACGGCCAACGGAAAACTGGACCGGCAGAGCTTGCCAGCCGTGGAATGGACAGAAGTGGTGGGACAGGAAGGTCACGTGGCACCGCGCACTGAAACTGAAATCAAGCTGGTGCGTATTTGGGAAGGTGTTTTTGCCGCCAAGCCTATCGGAATCCGGCAAAGCTTTTTTGATCTGGGCGGATATTCCATGCTGGCGGTGCGTTTGATGCACCGAATTGAGAGGGAGTTCGGCAAACGACTGCCGATCACGGCGTTGTTGCAGGCTCCCACAATCGAAGAGTTGGCTGGGATTCTGCAGCAGGACGGGTTTGCTCCGGGATGGTCTCCGTTGATTCCCATTCAACCGCGTGGAAGTAAACTACCGCTATTCTGCGTTCATGGGATTGGCGGAAGCGTGATGACGTATCGTGAACTGGCGAAATGCCTCGGCGACAGCCAGCCATTGTATGCATTGCAGGCCCAGGGGCTGGACGGCAAGCAGCCAGTGTTGCGCCGCGTGGAAGACATGGCGGAACGCTATCTCCAGGAAATACGTTCTGTACAGCCCCATGGACCATACGCGCTGGGCGGCCTATCGTTTGGAGGAATGGTGGCGTTGGAGATAGCGGCGCGCCTCCATCAGCAGGGTGAAGATGTGGCGCTGGTGGCCCTTTTCGACACCTTCGCGGGCCGCCAGTTAACGCGCGGCGAATTGCTGCGAAAGATGCTGCGCTTACCCCCAACGCAGACGCTTTATTTTCTGCTTCGGAAGGTCGTCGGGAACCTATTGCATAAGTGGCGGTATGGATTCGATCCTCCTCTCACGGAAGAAGTGAAGCAGGTTCAACGAGGATGTCACGAAGCCGCCCGTCACTACACGCCGCCAGTGTATGAAGGCCGACTGGCATTCTTCCAGCCGAAAATAAGATCATTGCGCAGCGTGAATGACGAAACCGCCGGCTGGGGAGAATGGGCGCGCGGCGGTCTGGAAATTTACACTGTCCCCGGTAACCACATTTCGATGCTCAGGCAGCCGAACGTGAAGGTTTTGGCACACGATTTGAGCGAGTGTTTGGCGAGCGCATTTTTCGAGGAGACGGCCGGCGTCAAATAATGCTTTCGCGAATGGTTTGACGTTCGTCCTTCGTGCCTCGCTGATTGATCCGCATTGCACGTTTTCGCAGCAAGAGCCTCATATGTCCACTATCCTGAAGGCAGCCTGGTCACAGCCAACGTCGCGCGTAGCGCAACCGGGCAAGGGCGGAATCGATGTGTGGCGGCTTGACTTTCCGCAGCCCGCCCACGAAGTCGAGGCGATGCGAACCTCGCTTTCTACTGAGGAATTGGCCAGAGCAGAACGCTTTGTGTTTCCCGAGGACCGTGCTCAATACACGGTGATGCACGGCGCTCTTCGTCTGCTGTTGGCCAGCCTGGTGCGAATCAATGCTACGCAAATTCGGTTTGCAGCGAATGAAAACGGCAAACCGTTTCTCGCGGATTACCGGCCGTCGGATGTTTCGTCGAGCGGCTTGTTGAGCGTAAGAACCAACGATCAAATGTTTGTACCGCGATACGATCCAGGCAACGCAGCCGCGAGTATTTTAGGAACAGTTCGGGCTGATTCCGAGCCCTCGCCTTTCGATACTGCGCCGCAATTCAGTATTTCTCATACACAGGGGATGGGCATCCTGGCCATTTCCATGGTCCGGTGTGACGGGTCATGCACTGTCGAACGCTCTGAGCAAGTATCCCGCCATTCCGGACGGCGAGCCGCGATTGCTGTCCCGAACAGCGGGTTGACGGAAGCCGAGTTTAGCCGGGGTTCCCGCTCCAGTGAGTCCGTGGGTGTTGACGTGGAGTTTATTCGCCGGGATTTTCCCGTGGAGGAAACTGCGGAGCGCTACTTTTCTGTCACGGAGACGGGCGCTCTCCGGGCGATGCCGGCCGAAGAACAACGGCGGTCATTCTTCGCAGCATGGGTCCGAAAAGAGGCTTGGGTGAAAGCTGTGGGCGCCGGACTCGATCAGTTGCCGTTTCTCGGTGCTGAACTGCAAAAATCGTTGGAGAACGGCGGTCTGGGAAAGGCGAATGATCTCAACAAGGGAATCGCATCCGTGTGGTTGCAAGATTTGGAAGTTGGTCCGTGTCACACCGCGGCTTTGGCGGTTTGTGGAGTTCCGTTCTCAGTTCGGCGCCTGATCTGGCAACCGGACACGAGTTATGCGTAATCGGCATTTTTGGAGAAACAAACCGCGTTGCCGCAACGTCCATTAGATGAGTGGTGCACAACCTCGGGCACGATGTATGTTATGATTTGAAGACCGGATGCACCCAGAAAGTCTTGTGGCGTTGGTCTCCCGAGCGTTTTTTGTCTCGCGTCCACGGCTTTTTCGCCGTTCATTGAAGACGGGTTTGCAAGTGCGAATCTACGCACAGAGGGACTGGGAATCACGGAGAAATCGGCCTCCCTGCTGTATTCTCTGGTAGTGAAGCATTTTTTTGGGGCAAGACAGGGCGACCGATTTACGCGTCCACATAAGCCATAAGCAGCAGTACAGGCGAGACCGTAC